>Ga0209382_10000082_pt1 | contig 134789 bp, 128 predicted proteins | sample SoiMetdeltSBSDD5_FD_187599 | JGI IMG/M metagenome (GOLD analysis project Ga0209382, IMG submission 187599) | Bulk soil microbial communities from a Populus tree surrounding site in Tennessee, USA - Soil MetaG P. deltoides SBSDD5 (SPAdes) (version 2) | ecosystem: Environmental > Terrestrial >... | reverse complement strand
GCTGGAACCCGCGCCTGTGGGCCGTGCTCGCCGTCCTGAGTGTCGTGGTGTTCCTCGACGCCCTCGACGTGTCGATGGTGGGGGTGGCCCTGCCGTCCATCCAGGAGGACCTCGGGCTGTCGACCGCGTCCCTGCAATGGGTGGTCAGCGCCTACGTGTTGGGGTACGGCGGTCTGCTGCTGCTCGGCGGTCGCACCGCGGATCTGCTCGGCCGCCGCAGGGTTCTGCTCGTCGCGCTCACCGTGTTCGCCTTCGCATCGCTGCTCGGCGGCCTGGTCGACGACGGCACTCTGCTGATCGCGGCCCGCCTGATCAAGGGCGTGAGCGCCGCATTCACCGCACCGGCTGCGCTGTCCATCCTGACCACGACCTTCCGAGAGGGTCCGGCTCGCAACCGCGCGTTGAGCATCTTCACCGCGAGCGGCGCCAGCGGCTACTCCCTCGGACTGGTCCTGTCCGGCTTCCTGACCGAGGTCGGCTGGCGCTGGACGTTCCTGATGCCGGCGCCGATCGCCCTCATCGCGCTGATCGCGGCCTACCGCGTGATCCCTCGGCAGCCGCGCCCGGCCGACGCCAACCGTCGCTACGACCTGATCGGCGCCGCGACGATCACCGCGTCGATGCTGCTGCTCGTGTTCACCGTCGTCGAGGCGCCGAACGCCGGCTGGACATCGCCGCGCACGCTGGGCGGTCTCGCGGGTACGGCCGCGCTCCTGACCGCGTTCTTCGTCACCGAGCTCACCGTGCGTCAGCCGTTGATCCGGCTGAGCATCCTGCGCTCGGCGCCACGGGCCCGGGCGAACCTGGCCCTGGTCGTCCTGTTCGGGTCGTACCTGTCCTTCCAGTTCGTTGCCACGCACTACTACCAGGGCATGCTCGGCTGGTCCGCCCTCGAGACGGCGCTGTCCTTCCTGCCCGGTGGACTGCTGGTGGCGCTGCTGGCCACCCGGATGGCGCGACTGGCCGATCGATTCGGCACCGCGCCGATCCTGGCCGTGGGCTCGGTCGCGTTGCTGTCCGGCTACCTGGTCTTCCTCGGCGGCATCGACGAGGATCCGAGCCTGACCCGCACCGTGCTGCCGGGCATGCTGCTGCTGGGCGTGGCCTGGCTGACCTTCCCGGCCCTGAACATCCAGGCGGTCGCCGGCGTACCCGACGAGGAGCAGGGCCTGGCGTCCGGACTGCTGAACACGTCGTCTCAGGTCGGCGGAGCCGTGGTGCTCGCCATCGTGACCGCGGTCCTGACCTCGACCGGCGGGCCCGGCTCGCTCGACGGCATCCGGGCCGGGATCGCCGTCTCCGCCGGGTTCGCGGTCGCCGGTCTGCTCGTCACGGCAAGCGGGCTGCGCCGAAGGGCCACGGCACCGGCGCCGGCCGACCAGGAGGAGTACGCCGAAGCCGCCTGACGTACCGCTGGCGGTAGGCAGATCCCGAGAGACGCCGGCGTGTTTCGGGTTTGGCTACCCCCATGGGGCCTGAGCAACTGACGGCCCGGGTCGAGTGCGGTCACCGGCCCGGGCCCACGCCAAGGAGTTGGCGCAAAACTTCAGACTGCCACGAGAGTTGGTGCGAGCTTGCGCCAACACTCCGGCGGCCGGGCCGCGGCGCGACCCAAGCGTGCCCTTGCTGCAACCGGACCGACCTCATCAGCAGGTACCGTCCGCATCATGGCTCCCCTCTCGCGCCGTCGCGGCGGACCGCGGCGGCGTCTCGTCGCCGTGGCGGCCGTCGGTGTCTTGGCGGCCGTCACCGCATGTGGCGGCTCCTCCGACCTGACCGGCGCGGACCAGCCGGGTGACGAGCCGGGACCGACGACAGCGCCGACGACCCGACCCGATGGCGAGCAGCAGCCGGCCGACATCAACCTCAGCGAAGCCGAGTCGCAGCCGGTCGACGATCCGTACTATCCGCAGAACGGCGAGCCGTACCTCGACACGCTGCACTACGACCTCAACCTCGACTGGGATCCCGGCACCAAGCTGCTTCTGGGAAAGACCGAGATCACGTTCCGAGTCACCGAGCCGCGCGACCAGATCCAGCTCGACTTCGGCGCGCCGCTCAGCATCACCGGCGCCACCCTGGACGGCAAGCAGACCAAGACCGCCGAGCGCGGCGAGGAGCTGGTCGTGACGACGCCGGGGCTGACCCCCAAGGGCGACCACACCCTCGTGCTCCGCTATCGGGGCAGCCCGCAGCCGGTGCAGGCGGCCGGCAGCCGCACCGATCTGCTCGACGTCGGATGGACGACGGAGTCCGACGGCTCGGTCTGGACGATGCAGGAGCCGTGGGGCGCCTACACCTGGTATCCGGTCAACGACCACCCGTCCGACAAGGCGTTCTACGACGCCACGATCAAGTCGAGCGGCGGCATGATCGGCATCTTCAACGGCGACGAAGTGAAGCAGACCACCGACGGCGACACGACCACGACCGTCTGGCACCTCGAGTCGCCCGCCGCGTCCTACCTGACCACGATCGCGATCGGCGACTACCAGGAGACCACCGACCAGGGCCCGAACGGGCTGCCGATCACGTACTGGGTCCAGCCGAAGGACGACAACGCGCTGGACTGGCTCGACGAGTCGCCGGAGATGCTGTCCTGGCTCGAGGACACCCTTGGCCCCTACCCGTTCGATCGGATCGGCGCCGTCGTCGTCCCGTCGAACTCCGCGATGGAGACCCAGACTCTCGTGACGATGGGGTCCGGCGTGTTCCGTGCCGACGAGGCGACGCTGCGCGGCGCGATCCTCCACGAGTACGCCCACCAGTGGTACGGCGACGTCGTCACGCCGGACAACTGGCCGGACCTCTGGCTCAACGAGGGGTTCGCGATGTACATCCAGCTGCTGTGGTCGGACTCGGTCGGCCTGATGGACTACGACTCGACGATCGCCAACTGGGCCTCGCTCGACGGTCGGATGCGGTCGCAGTACGGACCGCCCGGCGCCTACTACCAGGACGAGTTCGCCTCGTCGAACGTCTACCTCAGCGGCGCCGTCATGATCGACCGGATCCGGCAGCAGATCGGTGACGACGCGTTCTTCGACGCCTTGCGGGCCTGGCCCACCGTGCACGAGTACGGCAACGCCAACCGCAACGACTACATCTCGTGGCTGTCCAACCGGACCGGCACCGACCTCGGCCCGCTGATCAACGAGTGGCTCACCTCGCCGACGACACCGTCCTGAGTGCCGTACCTTGCAAGGCATGGCCGACACCCTCCGGACCTGGAGTCCCCGACCGTACGAGCCGAGCGACGCCGACGCGGTGCTCGCGCTGAACCAGGGGGCGCTCGACGCGGTCAGCTCGATCGACCTCGAACGGCTCGGGTGGCTGGCGGATCTCGCCGACGCCTGCCTCGTCGTCAACGACGGCGATCGGCTTGCCGGCTTCGCGATCATGATCGGGGCCGGCACCGCGTACGACAGCATCAACTACGCCTGGTTCACCGAGCGCTACGACGACTTCGGCTACCTCGACCGGATCGTCGTGGACCCGGCCTACCGGCGCACCGGCGTCGGGTCGAGCCTCTACGACGCGGCTGAGGGCGCATCGAGTCGGCACGGCCGGATGACCCTCGAGGTCTACGCCGAGCCGCCCAATCCGGCGTCCCTGGCGTTCCATCGCTCGCGCGGCTACACCGAGGTCGGCCGGCTCGGCCAGGCCAACGGCAAGACCTGCGCGATGTTCGTCAAAGAGCTGTGACCGAGGACTTGCAGCCGCGGTTGCCATCGCGACCACAACTGCAAGACTCGCGTAGGCCATGACGGACTATGCGCTGCGAGCGGCGACCGACGACGATCGGGAGTTCGCCTACGCGCTCCACAAGACCGCGCTTGGCGACCACGTCGCGGCGATCTGGGGCTGGGACGAGTCGATGCAACGGGACTACTTCGAGCGCGGCTGGGACCCGTCCATCACGCAGATCGTCACGCGCGACGGCCAGGACATCGGCATCCTGAAGCTCGAGGAGCAGGCGGACGTCACCTACATCACGCTGGTCGAGATCCATCCCGATCACCAGGGCGAGGGCATCGGCGGTGCGATCGTACGAGAGGTCGTCGCCGACGCCGCTCGACGCGGGCGGCCGGTCGAGCTCGACGTGCTGTCGGTGAACACACGCGCCCAGACGCTCTATCGACGGCTCGGATTCGCCGAGCGGTATCGTCACGGCGACGACGACATCAAGGTCCGGATGCGCCACGAGGCTTCGCCCGGCCCGACCGATCCGGAGTAGCGTGCCCTCGTGCCGTACACCGCCGACGACCTCCGCGAGATTCTCGAGATCGATCTGTCGGCGTTACGTGAGCTGCAACTCGAACGGCTGCGCTGGTCGCTGCACCAGGCGTACGACAACGTCGACCACTACCGACAGGCCTTCGACGCGGCCGGCGTCCATCCGGACGACCTGACCGAACTCGCGGATCTTCGGCGCTTCCCATTCACGACGAAGGCCGATCTGCGCAACAATTACCCCTTCGGCATGTTCGCCGTGCCACGCGACCACGTGACACGGGTGCATGCCTCCTCTGGCACAACCGGGCTGCCGACCGTCGTCGGTTACACCGCCGACGACATCGACACCTGGTCCGACGTGATGGCGCGGTCCATCCACGCCGCCGGTGGACGGCCTGGCGACATCGTCCATGTCGCCTATGGATACGGGCTGTTCACCGGCGGTCTCGGGGCTCACTACGGGGCCGAACGGCTCGGCTGCACAGTCGTTCCGGTGTCCGGAGGCATGACCGAGCGCCAGGTCCATCTCATCCGCGACTTCGAGCCGCGGATCATCATGGTGACGCCGTCGTACTTCCTCGCCATCGTCGACGAGATGACCCGCCAAGGGATCGACCCGGCGAGTACGTCGCTCGAGATCGGCATCTTCGGCGCCGAGCCCTGGACCGACCAGATGCGGACCGAGATGGAGCAGCGCTGCGGCATCGACGCGGTCGACATCTACGGCCTGTCTGAGGTGATGGGCCCGGGCGTCGCGCAGGAAGCCGGCGCCACCAAGGACGGGCTGCACATCTGGGAGGACCACTTCTATCCCGAGGTGATCGACCCGACGACCGGCGACGTGGTGCCCGACGGCACCGAGGGCGAGCTCGTCTTCACCTCGCTGACCAAGCAGGCGATGCCGGTGATCCGCTATCGCACCCGCGACCTCACCGCGCTGCTGCCCGGCTCGGCCTACCCCGCCTACCGGCGGATGCACAAGATCACCGGCCGCGACGACGACATGATGATCGTGCGCGGCGTCAACGTGTTCCCGACCCAGATCGAGGAGCACATCCTGGCGGTCGACGGACTCGCTCCGCACTACATCTGTGTGCTGACCCGGCCGGGGCGCCTCGACGAGCTGACCGTGCAGGTCGAGGCGGCCTCCGACGCCATCGCCGATGTCGAGCGGACCACGCTGGCCCGGGTCCTGGCCGAGCGGGTCAAGAAGTCGATCGGCGTCACGATCACCGTCGACGTCGTCGATCCCTATGCCCTGCAGCGTTCGCTCGGCAAGGCCAAGCGCATCGACGACCAGAGGGGGCTGCGTTGAGTCACCGTGGGGAGCTGGCCCACGCACCCGTACCCGTGAGCGTGACGCTTCTGCCGACAGATCGGGCGCGGGACGGCAGAAACGTCACACTCAGCGGATGGGCGAGCTGATGAGTGGCGACGCGCAGGAGGTCGCCGTGGCGGCTGCGGCCGCGATGTGGGCGGACGACCAGGCGAGTCAGGCGTTGGGCATGCGCGTCGTCACGGTCGGCCCCGGCCGGGCCGTGCTGAGCATGACGGTCCGCCCGGACATGACCAACGGCCATGGCATCGGCCACGGCGGGTTCACCTTCGCCCTTGCCGACTCTGCGTTCGCGTTCGCGTGCAACTCCTATGACCGGCGTACGGTGGCCGCCCGCTGCGACATCGCGTTCCTCGCGCCGATCCGAGAGGGGGACGAACTCGTCGCGGAGGCGGTCGAGCGGCATCGGGCCGGCCGCAATGGCATCTACGACGTCGCCGTACGCCGTGGCGATGAGGTCGTGGCGGAGTTCCGCGGTACGTCGCGCGAGGTGGGTGGCTCGCTCACCGGCTCATGACGTTCGAGCGCCGCACGACGAGCCAGATCGGCACCGCCACGATCAGCGCCAGCATGCCGAGCGGCAGCACGAGTCCGATCACGTGCGCGGTGGCCTGGACGAAGGTCACCAGGCCCGACCAGCCGCTCTTGATCCCGTCGACGAATCCGGCCTGATTGCCGTCGTTGGCGACCGGCGTGGGTGTCTCGTCGGGTCGGGTGATCGACACCTGGATGGTCGATAGCGCGGTCTGCCGTCCGAGGCTGCGCTGCTGCGCCTGGAGCGACTCGAGATCGGCCTGCCGCTGGGACAGCTCGGACTCCAGCCGGATGATGTCGCCCAGCGAGTTGGCCCGGCTGAACAGCAGTCGCAGTTGGTCGATCGAGCGCTGTGCACTCTCGACCCGGGCGTTCACGTCGGCGACCTTGGTGGTGACGTCCTCGGTCGAGGTCTGCTCCCGGACCAGGACACCCAGGCCCTTGATGGCGTCGAGCGCGGTGTCGAAGCTGTCGACCGGCACCCGTACGACGACACTCGCGGTCTTGGTGTGTCCCTCGTCGTCGGTTTGGGCGTCCTCGCTCTCGACGATCCCGCGCTGCGCCGAGACGACCCCGTCGATGCCGACGAGCACCTTGTCGATGTCCTTCGACTCGAGCGAGATCGTGCCCGTCTTGATCAGCTTGCGATCGAGGATGAGGCCGAGGTTGGAATCCTTGACATTGGAAGCTGACGCTTGCCCACTGGCCAGCCTGGCAGCGTTGTCTGCCGCGGGTCCCGCATCCGCAGCTCCGGCTTCGCCACCCCCGCTCTGCGCGACTTCCGAGCTACTCGCCGAGTCTTCCCCGCTCCCGCTCCCGTTGCCGGTGCATGCGGAAAGCACGACCAGACCGACAACGGCGACACCTGCCCACAGTCCTCGGCTCCTGAGCCGACCTGAGTTCGCCATGTCGCTAGGACGCGCCCGGCGCCCGGTGGGCTCCCTCACATCGCGGTGAGATCCAACCGTGACATCACCGTCGCCGGCCGTACATCGCGGTGTTCGGTACTACGAGGTCGCGGTGTCCTCGCTCTGGGCCTCGGCGACGACCGCTGCGGCCGCCTCGGCGCTGAGCGCGTGGCGGGCGATCTTCTGGTAGCCCTCCAGCCCCTGCTGGAGCTGTTGTACGACACGGTCCTCGGCCAGGGCGATGATCGCCGACGTACCCGGCTCGAGGCTCTCGCCGATCGCCTTGAGGTCGTCGTCCTTGAAGCCCTTGTCGCGGATCTTGCCCCAGATGCCGCCGGCACCGCCGCCGACCGCCGCGCTGGCCAGGATCGCCGGTGGGAAGATCAGGCCGACCAGACCGCCGGCGATCGCACCGCGCTTGGCCCAGGTCCGACCGCTCGGATCGGCGGTCTCCTCGAACTTCACCTTGCCGTCGGCCCGGTGTACGACAGCGACCGCGTCGATCAGCTCGATCGTGCCTTCTCGGTGCAATGAGCGGAAGTCCTTCAACGCGGTGCCAGCCTGACTCTCGTTGTCGAAGACGGCAATAAAGACTTCCACGGCGTTATCTGTCATGTGTCTCGCCTCCTGCGGCGAGGCTAGGCACCGCGACTGGGCCGAGACCTCATCTGCTCCGGGTGAGACGAGCGCGAATGATCAGGCAGCACGAGCGCGGGCGACCCGGTCGGCGATGCTGTGCTCGCGTACCCACTCGGCCGCGAGACCCTCGGGATCCTCGGCCGCCAACTGCAGCCGGGCCTGGCGCCGGTAGCGCAGGATCTGGACGACGCCGAGTGCCCACACGACGTACTGCGTCGCCATCGCGATTCGGAACGCGTCGGGCGAGTAGCTCGAACCACCGCTCGGCGAGGCCAGGTCCAAGACGATGCCGATCGCGACGATGGTGACCAGGCTGGCGATGAAGCCGCCCTGGTTGACGATGCCGGTGGCTCCACCGAGTCGGTGCGGCGGATTGAACGTACGCGCGAAGTCGAAGCCGACCATCGAGGCCGGGCCGCCGACGCCCAGCGCCAGCATCAACGCCGCGAGCAGCCACACCGGAGCCGACCCGGGCCAGGCGAGCACCAGGGTCCACATCGTCACGATCGTCGCGATGACGCCGAGGACCACAGTCGAGCGGTGGAACGGATGCCGGGCGACGAAGGAGCCGATCAACGGTCCGCTGATCAGGCTCGCGACCGTGGCCAGGGTCAGCAGGATGCCGGCCTGGCTCCCCGACAGCCCCTCACCCTGGACGAAGAACGGGTAGCCCCACAACAGCACCATGGCGGTGACGCTGGACATCGTCGTGAAGTGGGTCCACAGACCGAGTCGTGTGCCCGGCTGCGCCCACGAGGACTTGAGGCCGTCGGCGACGACCGCGAGTCGCACCGGCGGCTCGGCATGTACGTCGCTGCGTGGCGTATCGCGTACGACCAGGAACAGCACGAGGCCCAGCACGACGCCGAGACCGGCCGTCAGCGTGAACGCCGTACTCCACCCGAGGGTGGCCAGGGCCGCCGACATCGGCACCGCCGCCGCGATCGCACCGATCTGACCGAACATGCCGGTGGCCTGCGTGACCAGCGGATTGCGCGCCGGTGCGAACCAGGACGCCACCAGACGCAGCACGCTCGCGAACACCATCGCGTCGCCCATGCCGACCAGGACGCGCGCGCCGAGCGCCGGACCGTACGCGGACACCATCGCGAACGCGAGCTGCCCACCGGTCATGAGGATGAGCCCACCGGTCAGCATCCGGCGCGGGCCGACCCGGTCGAGCATGACGCCGACCGGGATCTGCATCGCGGCATAGACAAGCAGCTGGACCATGGTGAACACGGCCAGCTGCGACGCCGAGATGTCGAAGCGGTCGACGGCCACGAGACCGGCGACCGACAACGACGTGCGGTGGAAGACGGCGAGGATGTAGACCGCGACGGCAGCGGCCCACACCGCGAGCGCACGCCGTCTCGCGAGGAACCAGCTCAATGACTGCTCCGCGAGTTGTCGACGGCGTGTCGCAGGTGCTCCTCCGACACCGCGACGAACCCGGCCACATCCCCGTCGCGGAGCAACTCGACGAGGTTGGTGTGGTCGGCGATCGCGATGTCCATCCGCTCCGTGGACAGTCGCATGGCAGCCGCGCTGATACAGATCTGCCGCTCCCGAAGCGAGCGGTAGAGCCGGGTCAGGATGTCGTTGCCGGCTGTCGCGACAATTCGCTCGTGGAAGGTCCGGTCGGCCTCGGAGAAGCCGGCGACGTACCCGCTCTCGCGGTGCTCCCGCATCTGCGTGAGATACGGCTCGAGCTCGTCGGCCAGCTCGGCACCTCGGGCGGCAGCGCGTGGCGCCGCCCAGGATTCGACCAGACTTCGGGCTTCGAGCAGGGCATCTGCTTCGGCGGCCGTCACCGGCACGACCATCGCACCCTTCTTGGGGTACAGCCGGAGCATTCCCTCGACCTGGAGCCGGAGCATCGCCTCGCGAACGGGGGTGCGTGACACCCCGACCGCGTCAGCGATCTCACCCTCCGTGAGCAGTGCACCGCCGGCGAACGAGCCGTCGAGGATCGCGTGCTTGACGTGATCGTAGGCCCGGTCCGAGGCTGTTGCACTCATGATGTGTACATCATAGATACAAGATGCATGCCTTGTCAATCGAGACCCGGCTGCGTCCACTCGCACCCGTGGGGGTAGCGAAATCCCGAGACACGCCGGTGTGTCTCGGGATTTGCCTACCGCCAGTGGCGCGGGTCGCTAGGCCGCGGCCTTGCGCGGGACGAGGAAGCGGCTGAGGCCGGCGATGACGACGAGTGCCGCGGCGACGATCCCGACCGTAACGGTGAACGCTCGCGATCCGGCCGCACCCTCGGCCAGCGACAGGTAGAGCGAGCCGACCAGCGCGGCGCCGAGGCCGAGCCACATCTGCTGGGTCGTGATCAGCATGCCGCTGCCGAGCCCGCCCTGAGCGGTCGGAACCTGGCTCAGGATGATGCCGAACAGCGGTGGCATCAACAGGCCCTGCCCGAGCCCGACCATCAGCATGCCAAGCGTCACGTCGGCGGTGTCGAACTGCGGCCACGCGTTGGCGACCTGGAGCATCAGCACGACGTAGCCGGCCGCCGCCAGCAGCGCACCGAAGCTGAGCGTCGCCGTGCCGTACTTGGTGACCAGCCTGGCCGACAGCAACGACGCGACCAGGAAGGACACCGCGAGCGGCGTCAGGCTCACGCCGACCTGCCAGGGGCTCATGCCGGCGCTGCCCTGCGCGGCGTACGCATAGACGAACATGAAGCCGCCGAAGCCGGCGAAGAACGGCGCCGCGACGGCGAGACCGACCGCCATGGTTCGCAGCCGGAGCAGGGCCGGCGGAACCAAGGGGATCGAGCCACGTCGCTCCGCGCTCCACTGACTCCACGCGAAGGCCAACGCGACCGGGACGAAGGCCGCCAGCATCACCCAGGTCCAGGTCGGCCAGCCGACCGCGCGACCCTCAGTGACCGGAAGCACGAGCAGCACCATCGACGCCGCCAGCAGCAGGGTGCCCAGGATGTCGACCGGGACCTTCTTGGCCGCGCTCGTCGACGGCACCCACTTGATGACGGCCGCGATCACCAGGAGACCGACCGGCACGTTGAGCCAGAAGACGCTACGCCAGCCGAGCCCCGGCAGGTCGGAGGACGTGAGCGCACCGCCGACCAGGAAGGCCAGGACGGTCGCGATGCCCGCGGTCGCGCCGTACATGCCGACCGCGCGGCCCCGGCGCTCGCCCTTGGTCGTCGCGTGGATCGTGGCGAGCACCTGCGGTGTGGTCAGCGCCGCCGCTGATCCCTGGAGCACACGTGCCACGACCAACTGCTCTGGCGTCTGCGCCAGCGCACACGCGATCGAGGTGATGATGAAGCCGATCAGGCCGATCACCATCAGCCGACGACGTCCCCGACCGTCGCCGATCCGGCCGCCCAGCACCACCAGACTGGCGTACGGCACGCCGTAGCCCGCGATGACGAGCTGCAGCATGCCCGGCGAGGCATCGAGCTCCGAGCCGATCGGACCGAGGGCGACGTTGACGCTGAAGAACGACAGGATCGGCAACAGCACGGCGCCGAGCACGGCGAGCAGGCCGATGAAGGTCAGCTCGCCCTGATCGGTCTCGGGCGAGGAGGCAGGCAGGGGGCGAGTGGGGGATCTCAAGGCCATGTCATCGATAGTGGGCAGATTCTGTGCCTGGTAGTGAGAGCCTACTTATCCAGGTATCAGCACCACCCTGGTAACTGGCTTGGTGGTGAGTCACCATGGCCAGGTGGACACGTCTAGCGACAGTAGCAAGAGCCGCCGACATGAACTTGCGACTTTCCTGCGCACCCGCCGTGAGCGCATCACGCCGGATGACGTGGGCCTCCCGCCGGGCAGCCGCCGCCGCACGCCTGGACTTCGTCGCGAGGAGGTCGCGCAGCTCGCCGGGGTCGGCGTGACCTGGTACACCTGGCTCGAGCAGGGCCGCGACATCAACGCGTCGGCACAGGTGCTGGAGGCGGTGGCCCGCACCCTGCGGATGGACCACCAGGAGCGACAGCACCTGTTCCGGCTGGCCGGCATCGCACCGCTCGCCCCCGATGCCGAGTGCGCGATGCTCCCCACCCACCTGCAAGACGTCCTCGATCAGCTCGATCCGTTCCCCGCCCTGGTGAGCTCGCCCCGGTTCGATCTGCTCGCCTACAACCGGGCGTACAACTACCTCGTCGACGACGTCGACCACATCCTGCCCGAAGAGCGCAACCTGATCTGGCTGTTCTTCACCCATCCGGCCTGGATCGAGGTCTGCGACGGCTGGGACGCCGCCGGCAACTACCTGGTCGCGCAGCTACGGGCCCGGATGGCGACGCACCTCGACGACCCGATGTGGACCGAGCTGGTCGACCGGCTGCTGGCGGCGTCGCCGGAGTTCGCCCAGCGGTGGGAGCGCCACGACGTGACGGCGGCCGCGATGGCGGTCAAGCGGTTCCGCAACCAGCTCGTCGGCGAGCTGCATCTGAACGCCACGAAGCTCTGGCTCGGCCGCACCGGCGTCGCGCAGCTCACGACGTACAGCCCGGTCAACGAGGAGACCCGGCTACGGCTGGAGCGGCTCGTCGAGCTGGCGCCTGCCGTCGCGCTCACGCCCGCCATCGCCGCGTCGTAGGCCGCCGGCCACCGGAGAATCGACGCGGGTGTCTGGGCCCCCATGATGTCGATTCGCTGGGAGGATCATCGACATGTTGGTCCTGGTCACCGGCGGCACCGGGTTCGTCGGGTGCCATGCCGTCGCCGCGATTCTGCGAGCCGGTCACGACGTACGGCTCCTGGTCGGCCGGCCGGAGCAGGTCGCGAAGTCGCTCGACCCGCTCGGAGTCGAGCTGTCCGACGTCGTCGTGGGCGACGTACTCGACGAGGCGTCGGTGTCTCGGGCCTTCGATGGCTGCACAGCGGTCGTACACGCGGCGGCCATCTACTCCTTGGATCGCAGTCGTGCCGAGGAGATCGGGCGTACGAACGTCCGAGCCACCGAGTTGGTCCTGGGACAAGCCGCTGAGCGCGGCGCCGATCCGGTCGTCTACGTGTCGTCGACGGTGGCGATCGCCCGGTACGGCGGATCCGGACCGGACCTGCCGCTCGGTGACATCGACCTGCCGTACACCCGATCGAAGATCGAGGCCGAGCGAGTCGCCCGACAGCTGCAAGACGCCGGAGCGCCGGTGGTCAGCGTCTATCCCGGCGGCGTCTACGGTCCACACGATCCGTACCTCGCCAACAACAACGCGCGACTGCGCTGGCTGGTCAGGCGGCTGTTCCCGCTCTGGTCGCCGGGCGGGCTGCACATGGTCGACGTTCGCGACGTCGCCTCGACGCTCGCCGCAGTCCTAGCGCCCGGTCGCAGCCGGAGTCGGTACGTGGTGCCCGGCTATCACCTGGACGCCGCGATGCAGTACGACGCGCTGAGCGAGGCGACCGGGCGGCGCTATCCGCATCTCGTCCTGCCGGCCGGTGTGCTGCGTCCGATGACGTCGTTGCTGGATCTGATCCAGGGTCCGTTGCCTGACCGGTGGCACTATCCCGCCGAACGCGAGGCGATCGAGCTGAACCTGCGGGACACCCGCTTCGACGACTCGGCCGCGCGGAAGGAGTTCGGCATCGAGCCCCGTCCGCTCGCGCAGACGCTCGCCGACACGATCCGGTGGATGGTCGACTCGGGCCATCTGCCATCGCGATACGGCCGGCTGGTTCCGGAGCAGGACTGAGCGGGGAACGTTGACCCGCTGACGGATCTTGAGGGATTGGGGCAGCCAGGGCTACCCCAATCCCTCAAGATTCGTCGGCTCAGTAAAGCAGCGCGGCCGCCGGGTCCCCGAGGAGCTCCGCCACGTCGGCGAGGAACCGCGAGCCCTGCTCGCCGTCGACAACGCGGTGGTCGAACGACAGCGCCAGGGTCGTGACGTCCCGCGGCCGGATCCGGTTGCCGACGACCCACGGCTGCTTGCGGATCGCGCCGACCGCCAGGATGCCGGTCTCGCCGGGGTTGAGGATCGGCGTGCCGCTGTCGACGCCGAAGACACCGACGTTGGTGATCGTGAACGTGCCGCCCGCCATCTCGGCCGGCTGGGTCTTGCCGGACCGCGCGGTCGCGACCAGCTCACCGAGTGCGTCGGCCAACTCGCGCAGGCTCAGCTGGTCGGCGTTCTTGACGTTGGGCACGACCAGACCGCGTGGGGTCGCGGCCGCGATGCCGAGGTTGACGTAGTGCTTGAGCACGATCTCGCCGGCCGCCTCGTCCCAGGTCGCGTTGACCTCGGGAGTGCGGCGCACCGCGAGGCAGACCGCCTTGGCGATCACGAGCAGCGGCGACACCTTGACGTCGCGGAACTCGCGCTGCTGCCGGAGTCGCTTGACGAACCGCATGGTGCGACTGACATCGAGCGTCACCCACTCGGTGACGTGTGGCGCGGTGAACGCCGACGACACCATCGCCTGGGCGGTCATCTTGCGTACGCCCTTGACCGGGATCCGAGTCTCGTCGGCACCGGGGACTCGGGTCGGCGCCACGGCCGCCGGCGCGGCAGCCGCACCGTTGGCGACCGCCTCCACGTCGGCTCGGGTCACGACACCGCCCGGTCCGCTCGGCGCGATCGTGTTGATGTCGACGCCGAGGTCCTTGGCGAGCTTGCGTACGGGCGGCTTGGCGAGCGCACGGATCGGCTGCGGCGATGCATGGGCCGCCGGCAAGACAGGCGCGGCCGGCTCGGCCTCCTCGGCCGGGACCTCCGGCGCCTGCACCGCGCCGGCCGAGAACGCCGCATTCACGTCCTGCCGGACCGCCGCCGACGACACGCCGCCGCCGGCGCCCTTGCGTGGCCGGCGCTTCGCCTCGGTCGTACGCGGGCCGTAGCCGACCAGCACGGAGGTGCGTCCGCCTGGCGCCGGACCACCGATCAGGCCGGGCTCGATCGCCTCGTCATCGGGCGGGGTCTCGATCGCCGACTCGTCGGGGGCCGCCTTGGCCGCCGGTGCCGCCGCCGGAGCAGCCGCACCTGCGCCGGTGCTCACCGAGATGATCGGCGTGCCGACGGCGACCGTCTCGCCCTCGGGCACCATCAGCTCGGCCACCGTGCCGCCGAACGGGCAGGGCAGCTCCACCAGCGACTTCGCGGTCTCGATCTCAACGACGATGTCGTTGACCTTGACGGCGTCGCCGGGCTTGACCTTCCAGGAGACGATCTCGGCCTCGGTCAGCCCCTCGCCGACGTCGGGGAGCTTGAACTCTCGCGTCTCGGACACCTGACTCCCTCCGCGGTTCAGTAGGCGAGCGTACGGTCGACGGCGTCGAGCACCCGGTCGAGGTCGGGAAGGTACTCCTCCTCGACCCGGCTCGGCGGGTACGGCGTGTCGAACGCGCCGACCCGGAGCACCGGCGCCTCCAGCGAGTAGAAGCAGTGCTCGGAGATCCGGGCCGCGAGCTCGGCGCCGAGGCCGAGGGTGACCGGCGCCTCGTGGACGACGACGGCCCGGCCGGTCTTGCGTACCGACTCCAGCACCGGCTCCATGTCGAGCGGCGACAGCGTACGCAGGTCGATGACCTCGAGGCTCTTGCCCTCCTCGGCAGCTGCGATCGCCGCCTCCAGGCTGGTCTTGACCATCGGGCCGTACGCGAGCACCGTCGCGTCGGTGCCCTCGTGCACGACCCGCGAGCTGTGCAGCCCACGCGGCGCCTCGGTCGGCGACTCGTCGAGGTCGGCCTTCTCCCAGTAGCGGCGCTTCGGCTCCATGAAGATGACCGGGTCGTCAGTCGCGATGGCCTGCTGGATCATCCAGTACGCGTCGACCGGGTTGGAGCACGCGACGACCTTGAGCCCGGCCTGGTGGACGAACTGTCCCTCGGGGCTCTCGGAGTGGTGCTCGACCGCGCCGATGCCGCCGCCGAAGGGAATCCGGATCACGATCGGCATCGGCAGCTTGCCGCCGCTCCGGAACCTGAGCTTCGCGACCTGGCTGACGATCTGGTCGTACGCCGGGTAGACGAAGCCGTCGAACTGGATCTCGCAGACCGGTCGGTAGCCGCGCAGCGCGAGCCCGACCGCCGTGCCGACGATGCCCGACTCGGCGAGCGGCGTGTCGATGACACGGTCCTCGCCGAAGTCCTTCTGCAGCCCGTCGGTGACCCGGAAGACGCCGCCGAGCTTGCCGATGTCCTCACCCATCAAGATGACCTTCTCGTCGGCCTCCATGGCCGCCCTCAGGCCGTTGGTGAGTGCTTTCGCCAAGGTGATCTGGGCCATCAGACTGTCCCTCCAGTCGACGCGGACTCGGACTCGAAGGAGGAGAGGTAGTCGGCGAACGCCGCCTTCTGCTCCGCGAGCTCGGGGGAAGGATCGGAGTAGACCTGGTCGAAAATCTCGAGCACCTTCGGGTCCGGCAGCGCCAGGCAGCCCTCCCGCAGATGCGTCGCGATCTTGTCGGCCTCGGCCTGGACGTCGGCGAAGAACTCGTCGTCGGCGACACCGCCACGCTTGAGGTAGGCCTCGACCCGGGCGATCGGGTCCTTGAGCTTCCAGTTCTCGAGGTCCTCGCTGAGCCGGTAGCGGGTCGGGTCGTCGGAGGTGGTGTGGGCGCCCATCCGATAGGTGTACGCCTCGATGAACGTCGGGCCGCTGCCCTCGCGGGCCCGCTGCATCGCGGCCTTGGTGACCGCGTAGCAGGCGAGTACGTCGTTGCCGTCGACCCGGATGCCGGGGAAGCCGAAGCCGAGTGCGCGCTGGTAGAGCGGGATCCGGCTCTGCTTCTCGATCGGCTCGGAAATCGCCCACTGGTTGTTCTGGCAGAAGAACACGACCGGGGCGTTGAACACACTCGCCCAGATGAACGACTCGTTGACGTCCCCCTGGCTGGTGGCACCGTCGCCGAAGTACGCGATCACCGCCGTGTCGCGGTCGTTGTCCTGCGTACCCACGACGCCGTCACGCTGCAGGCCCATGGCGTAGCCGGTGGCGTGCAGGGTCTGGGCGCCGATGACGATCGTGTAGAGGCCGAACTGGTTCTCACGCGGGTCCCAGCCACCCTGGTCGACGCCGCGGAACAGGCCGAGCAGGCGCAGCGGGTCGACGTCGCGGCACCAGGCGACGCCGTGCTCGCGATAGGTCGGGAAGACGAAGTCCTGCGGCGACAGCGCCCGGCCGGATCCGACTTGAGCGGCCTCCTGGCCGAGCAGCGAGGCCCAGATGCCGAGCTCGCCCTGGCGCTGGAGGGCGGTCGCCTCGGCGTCGATCCGCCGGGTCAGGATGAGATCGCGATAAAAGCCGCGAATGTCCTCGTCGGTGCCGTCGTAGGAGAATTCCGGGTGCTCGCGCCGCTCACCCTCCGGCGTCAGCAACTGAACCAACTCAGGGCCCTCGCCCTCATGGGAGGGGCCGAACACGGACCCTAGGTCGGGGCCGAAATCGGCGTTCGTCACGTCACCACTCCTTCATCGAGTCGGCCCTCGGGATCGCCGCGGCCGGTGCGGGAGTCGGCTTACGTACCGCGCTCAGCGTGGGTGTGCTCAGCGGACGGTCGCACGCCACTGTGACTGCAGCCACAGTGCAACCCACGGTAGCCGGTCGGCTGGCTGGTGGGCCAATTGCGGCAGCGGCCGACGGGCTCGGCGGAGTCGGCCCGAGAGTTGGCGTGAGATACCGGAAACGGCCGGACAAAACCCGGATCTCGCGCCAACATTCGGTGGGTCCCGACCCCACCGGACCGGCTTGCCGCCGACTGTCAGGCTGGCCACATGAGCCTGACGCTGCTGGACTGGCGGCGCCGTGTCGCCGCGCTCTATCGCGACGTACGCGACGCGTCCACACCGGTCGCCGGCTGGACCCTGTGGCGGGACGGACGTGCCGGCCTGCTCCGGACGCATCCGGACTCGCCGCTGCGATCGGACCAGCCGCTGCCGGCGTACGCGCCCTACGACCCGCACCTGCGATTCGAGCTGCGCCTGCTGCCGGCGCCTGCCGAGCGGTGGGAGGCTGCCACGGCGACCGACGGCATGGTGCCGTTCGAGCGCATCGGACGGGTCGAGCCGCCGGGCCTCGGCAGTCTGGACGTGTGGTGGCTCGAGTCGTACGGCGGCGGCGTGTTCATCCCGCTGCGCGACGGGACCAGCGGCCACACGACGTACGGCGGCGGCCGCTACCTCGTCGACACGGTCAAGGGCGCCGATCTCGGTGGGGCCGAAGGCAGTCTCGTCATCGACTTCAACTTCGCGTACAACCCTTCGTGCGCGTACGACCCGGCCTGGGCCTGCCCACTCGCGCCGACCGGCAACGTACTTGCCACGGCGATCGACGCCGGTGAGCTCGCCCCCTAGGCGAGAGGGCTCACGCCAGGGAGTCGAGCCACGCCTGATGCAGGCCGGCGAACCGTCCGTCGGCGCGGGCGATCAACCGCTCCGGCGGACCGTCCTCGACGATCTCGCCATGCTCCAGGACGACGACGCGATCGGCGATCTCCACCGTCGACAGGCGGTGGGCGATGATGATCGCGGTGCGCTCGGCGAGGATGGTCCGCAAGGCCCGCTGGACCAGCCGCTCCGACGGCACGTCGAGTGAGCTGGTCGCCTCGTCGAGGATCAGCACCGCCGGGTCGGCGAGGAACGCCCTCGCGAACGCCACCAACTGTCGTTGGCCCGCGGACAGCCGGGCGCCGCGCGACTCCACCGGGGTGTCGTAGCCCTCGGGCAGCGCGGCGATGAAGTCGTGGGCGCCGATCGCCTCGGCGGCGGCACGTACCTCGGCGAACGACGCCTCCGGCCGTCCGAATCGAATGTTGTCCGCGATCGTTCCGGCGAAGACGAAGTTCTCCTGCGTCACCATCACGACGTGCCGTCGGAGCGTCCGGTCGTCCAGGTCGCGCAGGTCGACGTCGTCGAGGGTGACCCGGCCGGCGGTCGGATCGTAGAACCGTGACACGAGCTTCGCGATCGTCGTCTTGCCGGCGCCGGTCGCACCGACCACCGCCACGGTCTGCCCGGCCGGCGTGAGGAGGTCGAGCCCCTGCACCACCGGCCGCTCGGGGTCGTAGCCGAAGGTGACGTGGTCGAGCCGGATCTCACCTCGCGCGTCGGGCATCGCGACCGGATGCACCGGCTCCGGCACGTCCGGCTCCTCCTCGAGCACCCCGGACAGCTTCTCCAACGCGGCGCTGGCGGACTGGAACGTGTTGTAGAACTGGCTGATCTCCTGCATCGGCTCGAAGAACGCCCGCAGGTAGATCAGGAACGAGGTCAGCACCCCGACCGTGACGTCGCCGTGGAACGCGCGGTAGGAGCCGTAGAACAGGATGATCGCGATCGTCACGTTGCCGATCAGCTTGATGCCCGGCATGAACAGGCCCTGCAGCCGGAACGCACGCTCGTTGGCGGCCCGGTAGTCGTCGTTGACCTCGGCGAAGATCTCCTCGTTGCGCGGCTCGCGACGGAACGCCTGGACCGCGCGGATGCCGGTCATCGTCTCGACGAAGTGCACGATGACGGCAGCGACCGTCTCGCGGGTACGCCGGTAGGCCTTGACCGACTCGCGCCGGAACCACCGCGTCAGCAGGCCCAGGAACGGGAAGGCGATCAGCGCCACCAGGCCGAGCACCGGGTCGAGCCACAGCAGCAGCACGGCCGTACCGACCAGCGTCAGGACAGCTGTGATGAGGCCGTCGAAGCCGGTGTCCATCATCTCCTCGATCGCGTCGACGTCCGACGTCGAACGGGAGATGACCCGGCCGGACGTGTAGCGGTCGTGGAAGGCCGTCGACAGCCGCTGGAACTGCCGGAACACCCGCCGGCGCAGCTCCAGCAGGACCTTCTGGCCGATCTTGCCGGCGACCATCAGGAAGGTCAGCCGGGTCACCGCCTGTACGAGGACGGCGACTCCGACGATGGCGGTGATGAGCACGAGCGTGCTGCTGCCCTCGCCCGCGACCATCGGCGGGATGCCCTTGTCGATGCCCTGACCAACGAGGTACGGGATGGCCAGCCGCGCGGCGTTCTCCAGTACGACGACGGCGAGTGCGAAGTACAGGGCCTTCCGGTGCGGTCGCAGCAGCGAGCCCAACAGGCGACGGGACCGGTCCCGAAGCAGCAGGCCGACCTGTTCGGTGAGATCGTCGCGATCCTCGGCGGCGACACCGCGCCAGTCGGCCGGCTCTTCGGCGTCGCGCCGCTGCTGCTCCTGTGCGGCGTCGGTCGTGGTCGTCATGCGCGGACCTCCGCCGAGTCATGCCGGTCGGCGCCGGACAGGTCCAGGTCGTCGTCCGCTTCGGCGGCGAGGAGGTTGCGGTAGGCCGGGACCGTCGTGAGCAGCTCACGATGCGCGCCGACATGGGTGATCGTGCCGCCTTGGAGCAGCGCGACCTTGTCGGCGAGCAGCACGGTCGAGGCCCGGTGCGCGACGACGATGCCGGTCGCGTCGGCAAGCACGGCGCGCAGCGCCTTCTCCACCAGGGCCTCGGTGTGGACGTCGAGCGCCGACAGGGTGTCGTCGAGGACCAGGATCCGCGGCTTGGCGAGCACCGCCCTGGCCAAGGCGAGCCGCTGTCGCTGGCCACCGGACAGCGCCATGCCCTGCTCGCCGATCCGGGTGTCGAGCCCCCACGGCAGGTCGTAGACGTACTCCGCCTGCGCGATCCGCAACGCCTCGGCAATGTCGTCGTCGGTCGCCTCGGGCCGACCGAGCGTGAGGTTCTCCCGCGCGCTCATGCTGAACAGCGTCGGCTCCTCGAACGCGGTCGCGACGGTCTGCCGCAGGCACGGCAGGGTCAGATCGCGTACGTCGACGCCGTCGATCGTGACGCGGCCGGCGGTCGGGTCGTAGAGCCGCGGGACCAGCGAGGTGAGCACGGTCTTGCCGGACCCGGTGGCACCGACGATCGCGACCGTCTCGCCGGGTCGCACCTCCAGCTCGACGTCGTGCAGCACATCGCTCTCGGACTCGTCGAACCGGAACCCGACGCCTTCGAACCGCAGGTGTCCGGCCGGATGACTCAGCACCCGATCGCCGCCGACGATGGTCGGCTCGGTGTCGAAGATCTCCAGGACCCGGTCGGCGGCCGTCATGGCTTCCTGCGCCATCGCGAGGATGACGCCGAGCGATGCCATCGGCCAGACCAACTGCAGCATCAGCGTCACGAAGGCGACCAGGGTGCCGAGGCTCAGAGAACCGTTGCCGACTGCCATCGCGCCGAGCAGCAGCACGACCACGAGAGCCAGGTTGGGCAGCACCTCGAGGAACGTCCAGAACCGCGCCGACAGGCGGACCTTGTCCAGCTGCGACTCGTAGAGCTGGGACGCCTGGGTGTCGAACTTGTCGTAGGCGTAACCCGACCGGCCGAACGACTTGATCACCCGGATGCCGAGCGTGGACTCCTCGATCTGGGTCGCGACGTCGCCCTGCTGATCCTGAACCCGGCGCGAGACCTTGACGTAGCGCCGCTCGAACGACATCGACAGCCAGATGATCGGGACCGCGGAGCACAGCACGATCAGGCCGAGCGGCCAGTACAGATGCAGCAGCAGTGCAGTGACGACGAGCAACTGCAGGATGTTGATGCAGAGGAACAACATGCCGAAGCCGCTGAACCGCCGGATCGCGGACAGGTCGATGGTGACCCGCGACAGCAGTTGGCCGGACTGCCACCGGGAGTGGAAGGCCATCGGAAGCCGGTCGAGCTGGTGGTAGAGATCGTCGCGGATCGCGGTCTCCACGCCGAGCACCGCGGCAGCCTGGACCCAGCGTCGGATCAGGATGAGGGCGGCCTCGACGATGCCCAGGGCCAAGGCCAGCAGGCCGAGCGGAAGGATGCCGCTTTCGTTGCCGTCGGTGATGGGGCCGTCGATCACCGCCTTCGTCACCAGCGGGATCGCGATCGACACGAAGACGCCGATGGTCGCGGCCGACGCCATGATGACCAGGGACCGGATGTAGGGGCGGAGATAGCCACGGAGCCGCCACAGCGAGGTCACACTGCGGCGGCGGGCATCGGGGTCACGAGGTCGGGTGACCGAGGCAGGCGGCATCTGGTGGCGGGACCCCCTTGGCGGTCGGCGTGCGGTAAGGACCAACCTATGCCGCACCTCTGACAGAGCCAACCAGTTTTCGGCCGGTGCGACTGGGACGAATCAGCCGCCGGGCAGGCCCACGAAGGCCAAGCTGACGGCGACGAACACGAGGACGATCGAGACCGTACCGACGACCTCCCCGAGCACGCCGCGGCCGACCGAGCAGTCGAACGCCGCGCTGTAGAGCATCCCGATCAGCCAGAACCCGATGAACAGGGCGAACCCGACGACCACGACCGTCGCCAGGGATGTCCAGGCCACCGGCAACGGCAGATGCTCCGCGACCACCACCGGAACCGTGGTCAGGCTCACCACGACCGCCGCCTGGCTGGCCGTTGCGCTGCCGAGGTCCGGATCGCCACCGCAGAAGCGTCGAGCGATCCCGGTGACACCACGTCGAATCAGCAGAGCGAAGCCGGCCGCGAGCGGAGTTCCGAGGATGAGCCCCACCAGGCTCGGACCGGCGCTGCCGCCTTCAGCGAGCCTGCCGAGGATGAAGACCCCGCACCACAGCGCGAACGCAGTTCCCCACATGCTGGCACCGCGATCGGCGACGAAGGTATGGCCCGGTGCAGTAATGACGCCACGCAGATACGCCCAGCTCGTGCGGGACCGCAGTCGGGTCGGCTGCGCGTACGGCACGGCAGCTTGTTGCTGCGCGTACGGCGCCGCCGCCAGCAGCTGATCGATCAGGCCCAATCGCCACAGGACGGCATCTGTCGCACCCGAGGCCGCCACCGACTGGCGGAGGACGGGCAGCCTGAGCACGGGCAGTCCGGCCACCTGGTCGACATCGCTGACGAAGTCGATGGTGGACAGATGGCTCAGATTGTGGAGGCGGGTTCGGGCTGTGACGTCGCCGATGGCCAGCACCTTGCCGTCGGTTCCGGGCAGGGCGTTCCATCCCTGTTCCGGGAGACCGCGAAACACCTCAGGAGTGACGATCAGGTCGATTCGGCCGGCCTCCAGAAGTCCGTACGCCGCCAGTCCGGCGTCGCCGGCGAGTGCGTAGGAGCCGGTAGGAAGGTTCAGAGCGGAGATGCGATCGTGCAGCGGCATCTGGTCGACATACATCGAGAAATCCCCAAGTGTGCTCAATCGTGCGGTCCGAGAGCCGCCCAGACGCTATACCCATCGGCGGTGGCGGTGGGTCGCAGGTCGGAATCGATGTCCACGATGCGGATCGCCGCCGTGGTCGGCCGAGGCGGCATAGCGGGACCTTCAACCCATCCTGAGCACGTCGCCGCAGCGTAACGTCGTATCAAAGCCCATTCCGCCTGCCTCGTACAGGTATGAAGGAGATTCACGATGGCTGGGCTTGGCGCCGATCCTGAGTCCGATCCCCTGCGACGACTGACGCTGGTGGTCGAGTCGGACGCGGACGCCGACCCGGTGGAGGTCGACCGCCTGGTCCGTCAGCTGCGTGCCGAGCTCGAGCACGTCGATGTCGAGGACGTCGAGCCGATCGGGGCCGAGGCCGTTCCCGAGGGTGCGAAGGGCGCCGACCCGTACAGCATCGGAGCCCTGCTGGTCACGCTCAGCGCCGCCGGCGGGGTCTTCAGTCTCCTGATCGAGACCGCGCGCGACTGGCTCGGCCGGCAGGCCGCAGCCGACAAGATCTCCGTGACGATCGACGGCGACACGCTCGTCCTGGAGAAGACCTCGAAGAAAGAGCGGGGCGCGTTGATCGAGGCCTACATCCGTCGTCACGAAGTGGAGTAGTCCCGTGCCGCGGCGGCTGGCCTTGCTGGTGGCGACCTACCGCTACCAGGACGAGGAACTCCAGCAGCTGACCGCTCCGGGGCAGGACGCCGAGGAGCTCGCCGAAGTGCTCGGCGATCCGGAGATCGCCGGCTTCGACGTCACCGTCAAGCTCAACGAGCCGCACCATGTCGTCGGCCAGGCGATCGGTGAGTTCTACCACCAGCGCCGACGTGACGACCTGACGCTGCTGTACTTCACCGGCCATGGACTCAAGGACGACCAGGGCCGGCTGTACATGGCGATGACCGACACCCGGCATGACCAACTGCTCTTCACCGGCCTGTCGGCGAGCCAGGTCAACGAGGCCATGGAGTCGTCCGCCTCGCGCCAGAACCTGCTCATCCTCGACTGCTGCTACAGCGGCGCGTTTCCGGCCGGCTCGACACCGAAGGGTGACGCCCAGGTCCACTCCCTCCAGCGGTTCGAGGGCCGCGGCCGCGCCGTGCTGACCGCATCGGACGCGATCCAGTACTCGTTCGAAGGGAGCAAGGTCAGCGGCGACGGATCCCGCTCGGTCTTCACGCGGTTCCTCGTCGAGGGACTGACATCAGGCGAGGCGGATCTGGACGGCGACGGAAACATCGCCCTCGACGAGCTGTACTCCTACGTCCACGACCATGTCATTGCCGCGGAGCCTCGGCAGAAGCCGAAGATCCTCGAGGACGTCGAGGGCCGCATCGTGATCGCGCAGAACGTCCATTGGACGCTTCCCGAACACTTACGTCATTCGGTCGAGAGTCCCTTCATGGAGCAGCGGCTGGCCGCCCTGCCGGGACTACGGCACCTGCACGAGGTCGGCAACGAGCGGGTACAGGCCGAGGTCGTCAGGCTGACCAGCGGCCTGGTCGACGACGACAGCCGGAAGGTGTCCGCGGCGGCGATGACGTTGCTCGACCTCCTCGACCCGGAGGGTGCGAAGGAGCGGGCCCGACAGGAGGCCGAAGCGGAGCGGGCCCGACGCGAGGCCGAAGAAGCCGAACGCGCCCGCCGCGAAGCTGAAGAACAGGCCCGACGCGAAGCTGAAGAACAGGCCCGACGCGAGGCCGAAGAAGCCGAACGCGCCCGCCGCGAAGCTGAAGAACAGGCCCGGCGCGAAGCTGAAGAACAGGCCCGACGCGAGGCCGAAGAAGCCGAACGCGCCCGCCGCGAAGCTGAAGAACAGGCCTGGCGCGAAGCTGAAGAACAGGCCCGACGCGAGGCCGAAGAAGCCGAACGCGCCCGCCGCGAAGCCGCGGAAGCAGCCCGCCGCCGCGAAGCGGAAGAGCAGGCTCGGCGTGAGGCCGAGGCCGAGGCGGCCCACCGGGCAGCCGCTGACGCACAGGCACGCCGATTTGCCGAGGAAGAGCAGGCCCGCCAAGCAGCAGCCGAGGAACAAGCGCGCCGAGCCGCCGCGGAGGAAGAGCAGGCCCGCCAAGCAGCAGCCGAGCAAGAAGCTCGCCGAGCCGCAGCGGAAGAGCACTTCCGCCGAGTGGCGGCCGAAGAACAGGCTCGCCGAGCGGCGGACGAGCATGAGCGCGCCCGGCGCGAAGCCGAGGCAGCCCCTGCCCGCCAGGCGACGCGCACCGACGATCGATCAGCGACGTCCCGTTGGATCGCCGTGGGACTGCTTGTCGTCGCCGTGCTGATCCTGATCGCGAGCACGTCCAGCATGCTCGACACCCTCCGGCAGATGAGACCGTTGCAGCCGGACAGCGACGCCTGGCTGACTGTGGTGTGGTTGCTCCCTGCCGTACCGGTGATCATCGCGGCTGCGGTCCTGTCGGTCTCGAGGGTGGTGTCCGGCCTTGCGGTGGGGTGTGTGGTGCTGGCAGGCCTGCTGATCGGCCTGTCGACGCTGTTCGCCTGGCAGCTCGCCGACGAGGGACAGGCAGTGCACCTGGCACTGCTCGCGGTACTCGCGGCGGCCAGCATCGCCGCCGTGATCGCCACCCCGACAATCCGCGAACCGGCAGGCGTCAATCGTCCCGGAGCCCTGATCACGGCCGTCGGCCTCGTTACAGTGGCCGTCGTCGTGGGATCCTTCGCGGCGGCCACGATCGGAGGGAACGACCAGGCCGCCGTCGACCGACCGACCTTCTGGCAGAACCTCCTGGTCCCGATCATTGCCGCCTTGCCTGGTGCGGTGATCCGCGGCAACCCGACCCAAGCCCGCGCCATGCTCACCCTGGGGATCGGCAGCGCGTCCTATCTGCTGCTGCTCCAAGCCACCCGGCTGCAGAATTACACCGGGGATTCCCGATATGAGGTGGCCTACTTCGTGTCCAGTGTGTGCATCGTGATCGCCGTCATCATCGGCCAGGTCCGACACCTGCGCCGCAGCTGATCGCGCGTCAGCCGCCCAGATGCTCGGCGAGGAAGGCGAGCGCGGCCGGGTAAGCGTCGAGCCGGTTCACCCGCTTCGCGAGGCCGTGTCCCTCGTCGGCGAACACGAGCAGCTCGCACGGCACGCCCTTCGCGTCGAGGGCGGCCTTGATCTGCTCCGACTCCGACAGGGGTACGCGGGGGTCGTTGGCGCCATGGATCACGAACAACGGCGTACGCATCGCATCGAGGTGGGTCAGTGGCGACGCCTCGATCAGGAACTCACGATCGGAGTCGAGCCGGCCGTACTCGCGCTCCCGGATCGCCCGGCGGTAGTCGGAGGTGTTCTCGAGGAACGTGACGAGTGACGAGATGCCGACGACCTCGACTCCGACGGCCCACAGGTCCGGCTGCATCGACAGGCCCGCGAGCACCATGTAGCCGCCGTAGCTGCCGCCATAGAGCGCGACCCGATCCGGATCGCCGCCGACCGCCGAGACCCAGGAGCGCAGGTCGGCGAGGTCGGCGACCGACTCGAGGCGGAGCTTGACGTCGTCCATGGAGTACCAGCGCTTGCCGTAGCCGGTCGACCCGCGAACGTTGGGCACCAGGACGATGTGGCCTGCCGCGACCAGGCCCTGGACGACCGGGTTGAAGATCCGCTGCGCCTGTCCCTCCGGCCCGCCGTGGATGTTGATCACGACCGATCCGCCGGCGGCGTCGCGTGGGGCGTAGACGAAGCACGGGATCTGCTCGCCGTCGCGGGTGGGGACCCGATGGCTGGTCGGCTCGACGAGAGCGGACCGGATGTCCGGCGAGAGGTCGTCGGCGGCCGAGACCAGGGGCTGGACCTCGCCGGACTCGACGTCGAGCCGGAGCACGGCACCCGGCAGGGTCGGCGCGACCAGTCCGATCGCGACGTAGCGGCCGTCGGCCGACCAGACGCCCCAGGCGACGCCGTACACCGGCAGGTCGACGTCGTAGCGGTGGGTGCCGTCGCCGTCGTGGATGGCCAGCGTGGAGCCGCCGTCGACGTGATGGGACACCAGGAGGGTCCGGCCGTCGGGGGAGGGCGTGACGCCGATGTCGTGGTCGTCAGCCTCGACCAGCCACCGCCAGTCGCCGGACTCGTCGACGCGGACCACCGCCTCGAACTCGCGGCCGTGGTTGGACGCCATCACCAGACTCCCGTCCGGCAGCAGTTGCGCGCCCCCGTGCGCGGCGTGGTCGTCGGCGTCGGTGATGTCGTGCAGCGACCCCGGCTCGGCCAGACGTACCTGAGTCGAGGCCGGCTGCAGCGAGGCGAGGGTGACCAGCGCGCGCGGACCGTCTGCGGCCAGCGTGACGTCCATGACGAAGCCGCCGGCCTCGTAGAGCACCGTCTCGGCCCCGTCCTCAAGACGGCGTACGACGACGTCGAAGTCGACCTCGTTGCGCCGGTTCGTCGTGTACGCCACCTCGCCCGGCCGCACGTCGACCAGGGAATGCATGTAGCGCTCGTCGTGGACGAGTGGCTCGAGATCGTCGAGGCCGACCGGTTCCGAGGGCAGCGGGTCGAGCCGCAGGATGGAGAGCTGACCGCGCTCGTTGCCGCCGTCATCGTGCTGGACGACAACCGCTCGCTCGCCTCGCAGATAGCTCCCCGAACACGGCCCAGGCAACGCCGTCAGCGGGGTCGGCGAGCCGGCCGCGTCGAGCTCGACCAACTGCATCGAGCCGGAGCCGTCGTAGCCGGCCAAGACCCGTCCGTCGTCGTCGACGTCGAAGACCGTCCAGGTGCGAAGCTCAAGCAGAGCGCGAATGTCGAGGGTCACCCGGCCATGCTGCCAGGTCGGTTCAACGCTTGCGCCACGCTTCGGCGATCCGGAGGAACACGTCGTTCGCCTCGACCTCGCCGATCGTGACCCGAGCCCCGTCGCCGGCGAACGGCCGCACCATGATGCCCGCCTCGGCACAGGCGCCGGCGAATTCCATCGTCTCCTCACCCAGCGCCATCCAGACGAAGTTGGCCTGGCTCTCGGGCACGTCCCAGCCCTGGTCCCGAAGCGCGTGGTAGACGCGAGTCCGCTCGACGACCAGCGCCTCGACTCGCTCGAACAGCGCCTCCTCCGCCGCGAGCGACGCGACAGCGGCGTCCTGGGCGATCTGCGAGATCCCGAACGGCAACGAGGCCTTGCGGATCGCGTCGGCGATGCGTCGCGGGGCGATTGCGAAGCCGATCCGGAGACCGGCGAGCCCGTACGCCTTGGAGAACGTCCGCAGGATGGCGACGTTGTCGCGGTCGCGGTAGATCTCGACCGGGTCGATGACTTCGGGGTCGCGGATGAACTCGCGGTACGCCTCGTCGATCACGATCAGCACTCGCGACGGCACCCGCTCGATGAACGCGAGCAGTTCGTCGCGATGCACGACCGGGCCGGTCGGGTTGTTCGGCGTACACACGATCACGACCCGGGTCCGGTCGGTGATCGCGTCGGCCATTGCGGGCAGGTCGTGGCGACCGTCCGGTGTGACCGGCACCCGGACGCTGGTGGCGCCGGTCAGGGGAACCGCGATCGGGTAGGCCTCGAACGACCGCCAGGCATAGACGACCTCGTCGCCGGCCTCGCAGGTCGCCTGCAGCAGGTGATAGAGCGCGGCGACCGAGCCGGTGCCTGCCGCCAGGTCGTGCTCGGGCACGTCGAATCGCTTGGCGATCGCGGCGTACAGCGCGCTCGCGCCCATGTCGGGATAGCGGTTGAACCGCGTGGTGGCCTGGGCCACCGCCTCGAGCACACCGGGCAGTGGCGGGTACGGGTTCTCGTTGCTCGACAACTTGTAGGTTGCGATCCCCGGTCGCGACGGCGGCGGCTTTCCCGCCACGTAGCTCGGGATCGCGTCCAACGCGGCCCGGATCTGCGGGAGAGAGGGATCCGACGACGTTGTCATGCGGCGGACTCTAGTCCACCCGTGCCGCGACCCAGAACCGATGCGAGACGGTCTCGATCCCACCGTCGCGTGCACATCGCTCGTGCAGCGCCGCCAGCCGATCCCGCATCGCCACTGGGTCGAACTCGGGCACACTCCACGGCACACTCCGGACGTACGCGACGAAGGCCGCGATGTCGGTGAACCGGGTCGGCACCCGCTCCTCGGCGCCGTCGACCAGCGACATCCCGGCGCCGCCCAACTGGGATTGCGCCGCTGCCAGCGTCCAGTCGGCATGCACCTGTGGCGCCAGTCCGAGCAGTGCGCGAAGGCCGGTCTCCTCATCACCACCGACCTGCTGCGTGACGAAGACACCGCCCGGTCGCAGCAGCCGCCGCACCTCATGCGGGTCGAATGCCTCATGCCGATTGACGATCACGTCGAACGACTCGGTCGCGAACGGCAGATCCGGCCTGGTGCGCGCCGACGCGGTGTTGTCGTCCGCGCCGAGGCAGACGACCAGGTGCGCGCCATGCGGAAGGAGTGCCATGGCAGCGGTCGGCACGGTCGGCCACCACTCCTCGTACGCGATCGTGCAGGCCGGCCAGGGCTCGAGGGCGCGAAGCTCCGAGCCGTCGCCGGTGCCCATGTCGAGCAGCCGCTCGGCGCCGTCGAGGTACGGCCGGGTCAATTCGGCCCAGGTCCATGTCGGCTGATCTGGCAGGTACCGACCGTCGAGGAATCCGGCTCCCCAGTGCGCCTCGACGTCGACGGCCAGGCCCTCGTCGAGCAACTCGGCGAAATCATCACGGGCGGGCATGTCGTCATCGTCCACAGCAGCGGCCGCTCGGGCAACGGGATTGTCATCCGGTCAAAGTGGACCGATCCACGGCGGTCGACTCGGCGACGTGCCACCATGGCGACATGGCTCGCGCAATCGCAGTGGTGCTCTTCAACGCAGGTGCCGTGGCCATCGCGGCCTGGATCTTCCCCGGAATCAGCGTCGGCGGAGACACGACGACCGACCGGGTCGTGACGCTTCTCGTGGTGGGCGCGATCCTTGGTGTGATCAACGCGTTCATCGCGCCGATCATCAAGCTGCTGTCGATTCCGTTCATCATTCTCACGCTGGGTCTCGCCCTGCTCGTCATCAACGCGCTGATGCTCAAGTTCGCCGCGTGGGTGGCCGGCCAGGCCGACATCGACTTCCATGTCGACGGGTTCTGGACCGCAGTGGGTGGCGCGCTCGTCATCTCGCTCGTGACAGCGGCACTGGAGATGAGCTTCCCGAACGACCGGCGGCGCTACCGCTACCAGACGCGGGAGCTGCAGTGACCGAAGCCCGGCCGTTTCGGGTCGGGCTGGTCTGCCTCGGGAACATCTGCCGGTCGCCGATGGCGGCGGTCGTACTTGCCGCCAAGGTCCGAGACGCAGGGCTCGACGACCGGATCGTGGTCGGCTCCAGCGGCACCGGCGACTGGCATATCGGTGAGCCGATGGACCCGCGCGCGGCTGCGCAGCTGAAGGCCGAGGGCTACGACGGCAGCCGGCATCGCGCCCAGCAGTTCGACGCCGACTGGTTCGACGCGTACGACCTGCTGCTCGCCATGGACGACGCCAATGCGGCCGATTTGCGCCGGCAGGCCCGAGACGAGTCGGACCGGCGCCGAATCCGCCGGTTCCGCGACTTCGACCCGCTCGCGACCGATGCGGATCGCTCAGTGCCAGACCCCTGGTACGGCGACTCCGACGGCTTCACGGAGGTCTTCGAGATCGTCGAGCGTACGGCGAACGCACTGGTCGCGACGCTCCGTCGAGACCCGCGCGAGGCGGTTCTCGGGACCGAATCGTCGTAGGCTGCGTAGGCATGGCCCGGATGGGAACGATCGCCGCGCGAGCCGAACGGCTCCTCGACACGAGTGTGGTCGCGACGACGCCAGTGGCCGGCGGCGACATCTGTACCGCAACCCGACTGCGCTTGAGCGACGGCCGTTCGGCGCTGATGAAGACGCGCCCACATGCACCGGCCGGCTTCTTCACCGTCGAGGCGAACGGACTGCAATGGCTCCGCGAAGCCGACGGGGCCGCGGTGCCGGAGGTCTACGCGGCCGACGAGGACTGCCTCGTCCTCGCCTGGGTCGAGCCGAGTCGTCCGACCGCGGAGGCGGCCGAGCGGCTCGGACGAGGCCTGGCCGCGACGCATGCCGCGGGTGCCGACGCGTTCGGCGCCAAGTCCGACGGCTACATCGGCATCGTCCCGCTGCCGAACGGGCCGGCGCCGACCTGGTCGGAGTTCTATGCGACGCGGCGGATCCTGCCGTACGTCAAGGCGGCCCGCGATCGGCACCACATCGAGGCCGACGACGCGGCGGCGATCGAGACCCTGATGGGGCGGCTCGACGAGTTCGCCGGTCCCCAGGAGCCGCCGGCCCGGCTGCACGGCGATCTGTGGTCCGGCAACGTGGTGTGGGGCGGCGACGGTCGCGCCTGGATCGTCGATCCCGCTGCGCACGGCGGCAATCGCGAGACCGACCTGGCCATGCTGAGCCTGTTCGGCGCGCCGCATCTGCAACGGCTGCAGGACGCCTATCACGAGGCGGCGCCGTTGGCCGACGGCTGGCGGCAGCGAGTGCCGCTGCACCAGTTGCATCCGCTGCTGGTCCACGCGGTGATGTTCGGCGGCGGCTACGGCGGCCGGGCGGCCAACGCGGCCCGGGCGATCCTGGATGGCACCGCGGGTGAACCGGACGCCGCTGCCTCCTGACTGAACCTGGCGCGCGGAGTGGACGCCCGCCCCCCGAAGAGTTGGCGCAATCTCGCACCAACATCCGCCTCAACCTGCAATATCCCGCCAACAGTCGGGCAAGACCCGCCCGTGCCCTTCTCAGTCCCACCTCAGGACAAAGTGGCAGGCTAAAGCCATGCGCATCCTGGTGGTGGACGACGACCGGGCGGTGCGTGACTCGCTGCGTCGTTCGCTCGAGTACAACGGCTACACAGTGGATGTCGCCGCCGACGGGGCCGAGGCGCTGGCACGTACGCCGCTGATCAACCCCGACGCCATCGTCATGGACGTCATGATGCCGCGCCTCGACGGGCTGGAGGCCACGCGAGCGCTGCGCGGCGCCGGCAACGACGTGCCGATCCTCGTGCTGACCGCCCGCGATGCTGTCGTCGACCGGGTCGACGGTCTCGACGCCGGCGCCGACGACTACCTGTCCAAGCCGTTCGCCCTCGAGGAGTTGCTGGCCCGGTTGCGGGCTTTGCTGCGCCGGACCACCCGCGACGGTGACGACGAGGAAGACACCCTGCTGACCTTCTCCGACCTGAGCCTCGACATCGCCACCCGCGAGGTGATGCGCGGCGAGCGGTCGGTGTCACTGACCCGGACCGAGTTCGCACTGCTCGAGCTGTTCATGCGCCGCCCGCGGCGAGTGCTCGAGCGGTCATTCATCCTCGAGGAGGTGTGGGGGTTCGACTTCCCGACGACGGCCAACTCGCTCGAGGTCTACGTCGGCTACGTCCGGCGCAAGCTCGAAGCCGGTGGCGAGCCGCGGCTGCTGCACACCGTGCGCGGCGTCGGGTACGTCCTCCGCGAGACGGCTCCATGAAGCTCCGAGAACAAGTCTCGGCCCGCGTCACCCTCGCCTCGCGCATCACCCTCCTCGCCACGATGGCGGTCGGCATCACCGTCGCGGCGGTGGCGATCGCGGTCTACTTCACGGTCCGCGTGCAGCTGGTGAACTCGCTGGACGACTCGCTGCTTCGCCGGGCAAACGACTCGGCAACGGAGGGGTTCGAGGAGGCAGTTCGCCAGGGCTCCTTGGCTCAACTCCTCCTCGCAACTGACGTGAACGCCGCCATCATCGGACCGAACGCTGCATACATCGTCCCGAACAAGCTGTTCGTTGGATCGGACGAGCTTGCGGTCGCGCGTGGGCTGTCTGCGCAGTCGATCCGCACAGAGACCGTGAACGGAATCGACTACCGCGTCGTAGCGGTGCCATTCAAGGGGGGCAACGGTGGCGCCCTGGTTTTAGCCCAATCCTTGGAGCCGACGCAACAGACGCTCGACCGACTCGGCCTGGTGTTCTGGGTCGTCGGCGTCTCTGGCGTACTCATCGCCGGTGTCGCGGGGTGGGCGGTGGCGACCAACAGCCTGCGGCCGGTTCGCCGGCTGACCGCTGCAGCCGAGCACGTCGCCGCGACCGAGGAGCTACAGCCGATCGAGATCACCGGCGACGACGAGCTGGCCCGGCTGACGATCGCGTTCAACTCGATGCTCATGGCCCTCGACGCCTCGCAGGTACGACAACGGCGACTGATTGCGGACGCCGGGCATGAGCTGCGGACGCCGCTGACCAGCCTGCGCACCAACATCGAGCTGCTCGCCCAGGCCGATCAGCGCGGCGGCATGTCCGCCGAGGCCCGGCGCGAGCTGCTCACCGACATCCGGGCCCAGATCAACGAGATGTCCACCCTCGTCGGCGATCTGGTCGAGCTGGCCCGCGACGACCTGCTCGTACGCGGTCCCGAGCCGGCCGACCTCTCCGACCTGCTCGACTCCGCCGTCGAGCGGGTACGCCGGCGCGCGCCCGGCATCACCTTCGACGTCGAGGCCGAGCCGTGGATGGTGCTCGGCGATCCGCAACTGCTCGAACGGGCGATGACCAACCTGCTGGACAACGCGTCCAAGTGGAGCCCGCCACTGGGGACCGTCACGGTACGACTCGATCAGGGCGCGCTGACCGTGATGGACGACGGTCCGGGCATCTCCGAGGCCGATCTTCCCCACGTGTTCGAGCGGTTCTATCGGTCGACCGAGTCGCGCACGCTGCCAGGCTCAGGACTCGGACTCGCGATCGTCCAGCAGACCGCCATGCGGCACGGCGGGACGATCGCCGCCGGCAACGCCGAGTCCGGCGGCGCGGTCTTCCGGCTGTGGATTCCGGGCCAGCCGAGCCCAGTGCACCACGAGTGACGTACCCGATCCGGGGCCGAATCATGCACCTCTGAAGGGAATTGACAGGGTTGCTGAGCGGGGGACGGAATCTCTTGGGCCGGTCCAAGGCCGATCTCAGTGGACTCTAAGGCACCCTCCGCAACCTGGACATCATGAGCGAGCACCCCGGCGACACCGCCACCCACACCCACCGCTACGGCACCGCGACCGCGCCGCCGCCCGGACCGATGGCCCCAGGCCAGCCCGGTCCGACCTACGGGTCGCCGGTGCCGCCCTACGGTCGGCCGGGCCCGGTCGCACCTCCGCAACCAAAGCGACCCGGGGCTGGAATCGTGGTGGCCGCCGTACTCGCGGGTGCCCTCGCCGGCACCGGTGGCGCTGCCGGCTATGCGGCGCTCACCGACGACTCGGCACCTCCCGCGGCGACCTCCCTCGACACCACCCCGGTCAGCAACGCGGGGAACGACGCGACGACCGGCGTTGAGGGCGTCGCGGCGGCGGTCCAGCCGTCGACGGTGCAGATCAACGTGAGCGGTCCCCAGGGCGCCGGCAACGGCACCGGGATCATCATCAGCTCGGACGGCCAGATCCTCACCAACAACCACGTCGTCGAGATCGCCGCTCAGGGCGGCTCGATCACCGTGCTGTTCAGCGACGGCTCGACTGCCGACGCCTCGATCGTGGGCCGTGACCCGGTCACCGACGTCGCGGTGATCCAGGCCAAGAACGTCTCCAGCCTGAAGCCGGCCACGCTCGGCACGTCGAAGGGCCTCGACGTCGGCGAGGAAGTGGTCGCGGTCGGGTCACCGTTCGGCCTGGAGAGTACGGTCACGAGCGGCATCATCAGCGCGCTCAACCGGCCGGTCGCAGCGGGAAGCGCGGAGGGTGGGTCATCGACCGTCTTCCCGGCGATCCAGACCGACGCCGCGATCAACCCCGGCAACTCCGGCGGTCCGCTGGTCAACATGCACGGGCAGGTCATCGGCATCAACTCGGCGATCCGCAGCAACGGGTCTAGCAGCGGCGAGGGTGGCTCGATCGGCCTCGGCTTCGCCATCCCGATCGACCTGGCTCGGACCGTTGCGGACCAGCTGGTCAAGGGCGAGACACCAAGCCACGCCCGGATCGGCATCGCGGTCACCGACGCCATCGAGTCCGACCAGATCACGACGGTCGGTGCTCGGGTGGAGGACGTGACCCAAGGCAGCGCCGGCGACCAGGGCGGCCTGCAGCGCGGCGACATCATCACCTCAGTCGAGGGTCAGCGGGTCACGAGCGCGAACGGCCTGATCGCGCTGATCCGCAGCTACCAGCCTGGTGACCAGGTGAGCCTCGGCTACGTCCGAGGTGGCGAGACCCACCAGACCGAGGTGACCCTCGACAGCGACCGGGGCCAGCTCACCTCGTAGCCCCGCAACAGCTTGGGCCGTGGGGTCGTCGACGGGCGGCTCCACGGCCCCAGCCCTCCCTCGGCTTTGCGCACATCTGCGTCGCTCCTCCTCCCGTAAGAGCCGCCGCAGATGTGCGCAAGGTCGTTCAGTGTCATGACACTCAGGGGCGGGCGAGCTCAGACGCCGAGCGCCGCAAGCACCCGATCCAGCTTGAGCCGGGACTCGGCGTACTCCTCGGCCTCGTCGGACCGGACCGTGACACCGCCGCCCGTACCCGCGGTGTAGTGCTCACCGTCGTGGACCAGCGAGCGGATCACCATGCCGAGGTCGGCCGCCTGCGGACCGATCCAGCCGAGCACGCCGGAGTAGACGCCGCGCGGTGAGTCCTCGACTTCGGCGATGATCTGCATGGTCCGCAGCTTCGGCGCTCCGGTCATCGACCCGCCGGGCATGAGGGCACGGACCGCGTCGACCGGGCCGACCCCTTCGCGCAGCCGCCCACGGACCGTCGTGACGAGTTGATGGACGTTCTCGTACGACTCGACCCGCATCAGCTCGGGCACCTCGACCGTCCCGGGCCGGCACACGATCGACAGGTCATTGCGAAGCAGGTCGGTGACGATCAGGTTCTCGGCCCGTAGCTTCGGGTCGCGTGCCAGTCGCTGGGCGTGCTCGGCGTCGGCGATCGGGTCCTCGCCGCGCGGCAGGGTGCCCTTGATCGGTCGGGTCTCGATCGCCGGTCCCTCGATGCGGCAGAACCGCTCCGGCGACGACGACAGCACGGCGACTCCCTCGTGCTGGACATAGGCCGTGTACGGCGCGGGGTTGAGCCGACGCAGCCGGCGATAGACGTCGATCGGATCGTCGTCGGACGCGACGACATGGCGATAGGTCAGATTCACCTCGTACGTGTTCCCGAGCCGCAGCTGTCGTTCGACCTCCGCGAACGCCGGGGCGTAGTCCGACTCGGTCCAGGTGCTCACGACGCGGCTGCGCCCCGGCGTCGTCGGCTCGTCGACCGGGTCGACCGGCAGGTCCGGCTCCGTGTCGAACCCGACCGGCGTCACGACCCGGCGCGCCAGGTCGAACACGAGATAGCGCTTCGCATGGAGCCAGCAGGAGTCGGGGACGGCGCTCGTCGTGTCGCGGCGGGCCGGCAGGTCCGGTCGGGCGGCGTAGCCGAACCAGCCGACGAATCGCTCATGCGACGCGGCCGCACGCAGCGCAGTCTGGACGGCCGCGAAGGCGTCGGTCGACGACGGCGGCGTCGCGCTGTGCACGATGCTGCGATCGGACTCCTCGAGCCAGCCGATCACACTGCATCGGCCCGACCACTCCCTGGCGCCGGCACCGTCGAGCCAGAACATTCGCGAATGCCGTCGCGCCAGCGCCACCGCGACGGCCTCGGGATCGACCCATCTCACGGGCCCACCCCCACCGAGTTGTCAGCCAGGAAGTTGGCGATCAGAGTCCGCCCGTGCTCGGTGAGCACCGACTCCGGATGGAACTGCACTCCGGCCTGTGGCAGCGACCGATGCCCGACCGCCATGACGACACCGTCCTCGCTCCGGGCCGTCACCACGAGCTCGTCCGGGACCGCCGTGGCCGCGAGCGAGTGATAGCGCACCACCGGCAGATCCTGCGGTACGCCCTCGAAGAGCCCGCGTCCGCTGTGCACCAGTCGACTCACCTCGCCGTGCGCCGGCTCGACCGGCTCGACCCGGCCCCCGTAGCAGGTAACGAGCCCCTGCATGCCGAGGCAGACGCCGAGCACCGGCAGCAGCCCGGCCCGAAACACCGCGTCTCCGACCGCGAAGTCAGCGGGCTGCTCCGGATGCCCGGGCCCGGGCGACAGCACGACATGGGTGTACGAACCGTCCAGCAACTGCTCCACGTCGACCGCGTCGTGCTCCACGAGCGCCGGCAGCGTGCCGGTCACCGACGCGATCAGATGCGCCAGATTGTGCGTGTACGAGTCGTAGTGATCGACCAGGACGACCCGAGTCATGCGGTCAAGTGTCCAGGAGGGGCGTGACGAGCTCGGCGACGATGTCGTACCCGTGCTGCGACAGGATCGACTCGGCATGGAACTGGACACCGCGGTAGTGCGGCCCGCTCAGCAGGTGGATGTCGCCGGTCGCAGGATCGGTCTCGACGCTGACACCGGTCGGCAACCCGCTCTCGGGCACCCGCGCGACGAACGTGTTGTAAAAGCCGACCAGCCGGTCCCGGCCGAGCATCGGCAGCCTGGTCTGGGTGCCCTGGAAGACGATGTCCTTGTACCCGACATCGAGCCCCAGCAGGTCACACACGACTTGATGTCCCAGGCACACGGCTAAGAAGGTCTGCTGTCGACTCAGCAGATCCTCCACAGCTGACCGGATGGCGGCCATCTTCGGATCGGCATGATCGCGAGGGTCGCCTGGGCCCGGGCCGACGATCACCAGGTCGTGGTCGCCGATCTCGTCCGGACTCCATGCCTCGTGGCGTACGACCGTCGACGACATCCCCAAGACGCCGAGCACGTGCCGGAGCATGTTGACGAAGTCGTCCTCGCCGTCGAGGATCACCGCGCTCTTGCCCTCGAGGACCGGGTTCGGCGGCGTCGCCGACTGGTCGGTGAGCCAGAACTGGCTGAGCCGCTGATTGCGCGATCCCAACGCCACGAGGACGTCGTCGTCGCGGTCCAGCCCGACAACGTCGTCGGTCGGCGTCGGGGCGTCGGCCAGGCCGAACGCGGTCAGAATGCCGCCGGCCTTCGCGGCCGTCTCGGCGGTCTCGTACGACGGGTCGGAGTCCCGTACGAGGGTCGCGCCGGCCGTGACGGTGAGCCGCCCCTCTGGCGATACGTCGGCGGTACGGATCAGGATCGGCGCGTCCGCGGTCGCCCGGCCGTCGGAGTCGCGTCCGATCAGCGCCATCGTCGCGCCGTAGTAGCCACGGCCGGTCGACTCGTACTTCGCGATCAGCCGGCAGGCGTTCTCGACCGGGCTGCCGGTCACGGTCGCGGCGAACATCGAGTCGCGCAGCACCTGCGGCACGTCGCGCTGGGTGCGCCCGGCCAGGAGGTACTCGGTGTGCATCAGATGGGTCATCTGCTTGAGGTACGGCCCGAGCACCAGACCGCCCTCGTGGCAGATGTCGCACATCATCTTGAGCTCCTCGTCGACCACCATGAAGAGCTCGTAGATCTCCTTCTCGTCGGCCAGGAAGTCGAGCAGCGCCGCCTTGCGGGTCGCTCGGTCGTCCAGGCCGCGCAGCCGGAAGGTGCCGCTGATCGGGTTCATACGGACGTTTCCCGCGTCGACGCTCACGTGACGTTCGGGGCTGGCGCCGATCAGGTAGCGGTCGCCGGTGAACACGCAGAACGTCCAGTACGAACCGCGCTCACGCTCGAGCAGCCGACGCAGCACGCTCAACGCGCCGGAGTGGTCCCAGTCGGCCAGCTGCGCCGTCCAGCGCCGGCCGATCACGAGGTTCGCCCCCTCGCCGTTGCCGATCTCGTCGCGGATGATCGCGTCGACGAGCTTGCCGTAGTCGGCGTCGTCGATCTCGAAACCGCCACGATCGGCGTAGGTCACGGGCCGGTCCGGCAACGCCTCGATCGCGTCCGCCAGCGGCACGTGTCGCTCGTACTCGATCGCGATGTCCGACAAGGGCGTGCCGTCGTCGTGCGCGTGGAAGCCGCGCTCCCGCACCTGCGCGTACGGCACGAGGACCAGCCGATCGAAGCGGCGCCCAGCGTCCGGTCGCCCCGGCGCGGTCGGAATGTCTGCGAGCCACTCGATGTCCGTGCGGGTCCCGCCGACCAGGGTCAGCTCGTCGGAGTCGCGCAGGCGGATCAGCGCCCACGCGGGGTACGCCAGGACTTCGTCGATCGCGGACACCCCGCGATCGTATCGATGCCGGCGCTACCGTGACCGCTATGCGGCATGCCGGGATCCTGGCCCACAGCGCAGAGGGCGCGTCACTGTGCTTCCTGACCTTCTGCCAGGCCGGCTTCGAAGCACTCGGATCGCATCTGCATCCGGACGTCACGCTCGACTGCATCGCGATGGGCCGGAGCATGCCGGCCTGGGACCGTGGCGACTACGCAGCCGTCCGGCCGATCCTCGCCGAGAGCATCCGCCGTCTCGCGGGCGCTGGTGCCGAGTTCTTCGCCTGCCCCGACAACACCGCGCATCTCGCGATGGAGCTGGACGGCGAGCCGTTCGCGCTGCCCGGCGTCCACATCGCCGAGGTCGTCGCCGACCGAGCCGCGGCCGACGGACACGAGCGGGTCGGTGTCCTCGGCACCAGGTTCACGATGGACGGCCCGGTCTACCGCCGGGCGCTGGACGCGCGTGGCATCGAGCACGCCGTACCCGATCCCGAGGACCGGGCGCTGGTCGACCGGATCATCTTCGACGAGCTGGTCAACGGAATCTTCACCGACGCCGCTCGGCGGGCCTACGTCGACATCATCGACAAGCTACGGGCCGACGGCTGTGACGCGGTCGCGCTGGTGTGCACCGAGATCCCGCTGCTCGTGACTCCGGACGCGTCACCGCTGCCCACGCTCGACTCGACCCGGCTGCTCGCGCGGAAGGCGTTTGACGTGGCGGCCGAGCGAAGCCCCTTGCCGGTCTGGTCCGGCGGACCGCTCGCTGCGTAGCGGACCGCCGTCGGGAGCCTGGTCCGGCAGACCGGCCGCGATGTATTCCCATCGACCGACCCGGATCTCGCCGTCGGTCGTGAAGCCCACCGGCTGCAGGCCGATCGGCCGTCCGTCGCGGTAGGTGATGAGCGTGACCTCGGCCGGCCGGCGCAGGGCACTGCCGAGCGCGAACGCGTACGCCGCTCCACCGGTAGTGCCGTTGCTGTAGCTCGTCGTCGGCCGGCCGTCGAGGGAGTACGTCGTGGTCGGACCGATCTGGCGGTGCACATGCCCACTGAGCACGAGATCGACACAGCCCGAATCGGCGGCCACCTCGCCGGCCGTCGGACTGTGGACGACGACCGTGCTGACGTCCTCGCTCGCGTCGTCACTCGCACAGGCGACATCGGACAGCCGCGACGCCTGCTGCTGTACGGTCTCGCCGAAGGTCGTACGGCCGGCGACGAGGCCACTGGCCCGGACGTCGCTGTCACCGAGGAACGTGATGCCCTCGACCGTCTCGGGCTCCCCGGCGAGCACGGTGAACCCCTGATCCTGGTACGCCTCGACGATCGCGCCGCCGTAGTCGTGGTTGCCGCCGACCGCCACGATCGGGAACCCGTGGAACGCGTCGGCCAGCGAGTTGACGCTGAACGTCTCCCAGGATCCGCCGGTCGACGTGTCGTCCCCGGCGTCGATGACCAGCGACGCATGACCGGCGTCGGCGACCGCCCGGGCGACGGAGTCCATACCGATGTTGTCGTGCCGATCCGCGATCAGCAGGGCGACCTGCTCGCCCTCGACCGGGTCACGAAGCAGATCACCGATCTGGGCGGCCTTGTCGGTCAGGTCGCGATAGAACACCAGCGAGTCGTTGTAGGTGCTGACCGCGCTGTCGATCAGCTCGACGCCGCCGCGACTGGCGCCACCGGTGAGCACTTCGATCCGATTGAGCTGCGGGTCGAGCGACTCGTTGGGGAACAGCGACGGCAGCGTCACCCACTGCGCCGGTCCCTCCGCAGGCTCCGGCGAGTCGGATCCAGGGATGACGACGGCCGCGACGGCCAGGCCGAGGACTGCCGCGATCACACCGGTGGCCATCATCGGTCGGTGCTCCCGCTCATGCAGCTCGCGCCGGGCCTCCTCGAGCAGCTCGGCCCGTCGGGTCCGGCCGACGGCACGCCACAGCCCAGCGACCGCGAGCGCGGCGATGAGTCCGACGGCGGCGCCCCGTACGGCGTGGTCGTACGCCATGTCGAGCAGCGCGTCCCTCAGCTGGCGGATCTCACCGTCGGGCGAGCTCGCGATCAGGGCGTCGCGGCGGATGACGTCATTGAGGTTGGTCGCCTGGGTGTCTCCGACGTCGATGAAGACCCCGAGATCGAGCGGCTGGTCCGAAGCGACGCGGAAGCGGGGCAGCACCGGGCCGAAGTCGAGCGTGGCGTAGCCGTCGAACGTCGGACTGACCGTCGTCGTGTGCGCGCCGATCACCACGGTGCGCGAATCGTTGGAGAATCCGACGATGGCGACCACCAATGCGACGGCGAGCCACACGCCGGTCAGCGCGAGGCCCGCCCACAGTCGCGGTCGTCGGATCGCCATGGCCTCCAGGATGGCGTACCGGCAAATCGCCCACATCGCACGGTCGGCCCGCACTCTGCATGGTTCCGAGCCCGTGCAGCGTGCGGGGATACCACGAACGCGTGGTGTCCGAGGGGCGCGAGTGGCGGTTACGCGCCGGTGTTGAGCCGGCGCAGGTTCTCCGCGCTGTAGCGCTCACCGTGGATCGCGTCGGGTGCGAACACCTCGTCGAGTCGGGCCAGGACGTCACCGTCGAGCTCGACCCGAGCAGCGCCGAGGTTCTCGTCGAGTCGCCCCGGCCGGGTGGTTCCCGGGATCGGCACGACGTCGTCGCCACGGCCCAGCAGCCAGGCCAGCGCGACCTGTCCAGGGGTGGCGTCGAGCTTGTCCGCGATCACCCGGACCTCGTCGACCAGCGCGACGTTGCGATCCAGGTTGTCGCCCTGGAAGCGCGGCACGGTGTTGCGGAAGTCGGCGTCGCCACGCAGGTCCGCGCTGGATCGCACGGCGCCGGTGAGGAAGCCCCGGCCCAACGGCGAGTACGCGACGAACCCGATGCCCAGCTCGCGGCAGGTCGGCAGGATCTGGTCCTCGACGTCGCGGAACCAGAGGGAGTACTCGGTCTGCAGCGCGGTGATCGGGTGGACGGCGTTCGCTCGCCGGATCGTCTCGGCACCGGCCTCGGACAGGCCGAGGTGGCGCACCTTGCCCTCGGCGACCAGCTCCGCCATGGCGCCCACGGTCTCCTCGATCGGCGTGTTCGGGTCGACCCGGTGCTGGTAGTAGAGGTCGATGGTGTCGACGCCGAGCCGACGCAGCGAGGCCTCGCAGGCCGCCCGCACGTACTCCGGGTCGCCGCGGACGCCGCTCATGTCGCCGGACGGGTAGCGGACGATGCCGAACTTGGTCGCGATCGCCACCCGGTCGCGATGGGCCTCCAGACCCCGGCCGACCAACTCCTCGTTGCGGCCGGCGCCGTACATGTCGGAGGTGTCGAAGAGCGTCACTCCGGCCTCGACCGCGCGCTCGATCGTACGAAGCGAGCGATCCTCGTCGTAGTCGCCGTACGCGTCGCTCATCCCCATGCACCCGAGCCCGAGGGCACCGACGTCGAGACCGTTCGCGCCGAGCGTCCGGGTCGGGATCGTGGTTGTCGTCATTGCTGTCTCCAGACGCGTTCGAGTCGTTGCTCCCGAGAGTCACGCGCGGGTGCGGCGGCAACCAGAGCCGGTCTTTCCTGGGACGGACAGAACCACCCTGCGGCAGCTCGAGCTGGACATACTGGCCGTATGGACGACCCCACACAGCTCGGCGAGTGGCTGACGTCCCGCCGCAACCGACTCGATCCGGACGCGGTCGACATCCCCACGCACGGTCGCCGCCGGGTGCCCGGCCTCCGCCGCGAGGAGGTGGCGCAGCTCGCCGGGGTCAGCGTCGACTACTACGTACGCCTCGAGCAGGGACGTGCGGCGCATCCGTCGGAGGCCGTGCTCGACGCGATCGCCCGCGCGCTGCAACTCGACGAGGTCGAGCGGACCCATCTGCATCAGCTGGCTCGGCCCGCATCGTCGCCACCACGACCGCCGGCCCGCGAACGAGTCCGGCGCGGACTGCGACAGCTGATCGACCGGCTAGACGGCGTCCCCGCGTTCGTGCTCGGCCGCCGGATGGACGTACTCGCTTGGAACCGGCTCGGCGCGTCGCTGCACGCCGATTTCGACGGCCTGCCGCCGCGCGAGCGCAACATGGCGCGGCTGCTGTTCCTCGACCCGGCGTCAGTCGATCACTATCCGGAGTGGGAGTCGGTGGCCCGCGACACCGTCGGCGTGCTGCGCCGACTGGCCGGCCGCCACCCGGACGACCGGGCGCTGGCCGAGCTGATCGGCGAGCTGTCGATGCACAGCGAGCGGTTCCGGCGCTGGTGGGCATCCGGCGTCGTCCGCGCGAAGACCCATGGCCGCAAGCTGATCCGGCACCCGATCGTGGGCGAGCTCGAGCTGCACTACGAGACCCTGGAGCTGCCCGACGCTGCGGACCAGGTGCTGGTCACCTACACCGCCGAGGTCGGCAGCCCGTCTGAGACGTCGCTGGCGCTGCTCGCGTCGTGGGCCGAGTCCGAGCCGGTCGCCGATCGCCTCGGGACGGACCCGGCCCGGTCCGGCTGACCCTGGCCCGGTCAGCTCGAGTCCAGGCTGGTCAGGGAGGCTGCCGGCCATTGAGGGCCGGCCGGCGTTCGCCCACATCGGCGGTCCAATTCGTCCGATTCGTGCTCGCCTCCCTCCCGCACGCGTGGTTTTGAGGGCGACATGTCGGGTATGCGGCACGCGTGTGGGAGGGAGGCAGCCGCGAGCCGGATGCGCCGGGCGTGCGGCGCCGCGTCGTGTCACCGGCTCCGTACACCGACCGGCGTCCGACTAGGCTGCTGCCGATGTTCAGCAAGGTGCTCGTTGCGAACCGTGGTGAGATCGCGATCCGTGCGCTTCGGGCGGCGTACGAGCTGGGTGCCAAGACCGTCGCGGTGTTCCCGTACGAGGACCGCCGCTCCGAACACCGGCTGAAGGCCGACGAGGCGTACGAGATCGGCGAGCGCGGCCATCCGGTCCGGGCCTATCTCGATCCGGACGCGATCGTCGCCGTCGCACGTCGCGCCGGGGCCGACGCGGTCTACCCGGGCTATGGCTTTCTGTCGGAGAATCCGGATCTCGCCGAGGCCTGTGCGGCAGCCGGCATCACGTTCATCGGGCCGAAGGCCGAGGTGCTCCGGCTGGCCGGCAACAAGGCCCGCGCGGTCGAGGCGGCTCGCGAGGCGGGCATTCCGGTGCTCGAGTCGCTGCCGCCGAGCCGAGATGTCGACGAGCTCGTACGCGCCGCCGAGGGCCTGCCGTATCCGCTGTTCGTCAAGGCGGTCGCCGGTGGCGGCGGCCGCGGCCTGCGCCAGGTCGACGAGCCCGCCCGGCTCCGCGAGGCGCTCGAGACCGCCATGCGGGAGGCCGACGGTGCCTTCGGCGACCCGACCGTATTCATCGAGCGGGCCGTGGTCGAGCCGCGCCACATCGAGGTTCAGGTGCTCGGCGACGCGACCGGCGAGGTGCTGCACCTGTTCGAGCGTGACTGCTCGGTCCAGCGCCGGCATCAGAAGGTCGTCGAGATCGCCCCGGCGCCGATTCTCGATCCCGCGCTGCGCGAGCGGATCTGCGGCGACGCGGTGCGCTTCGCCCGGACCATCGGCTACCAGAACGCCGGCACGGTGGAATTCCTCGTCGACCGTGAGGGTAGGCACGTCTTCATCGAGATGAACCCTCGGATCCAGGTCGAGCACACCGTGACCGAGGAGGTCACCGACGTCGACCTGGTGCAGTCGCAGATGCGGATCGCCGCCGGCGAGACCCTGACCGATCTCGGGCTGCGCCAGGACGCCATCCAGTTACGCGGTGCCGCACTGCAGTGCCGGATCACGACTGAGGACCCGGCCAACAACTTCCGTCCCGACACGGGTCGGATCACGACGTACCGCTCGCCCGGCGGCGCCGGCATTCGCCTCGACGGCGGCACGACGTACACCGGCGCCGAGGTCAGCGCGCACTTCGACTCGATGCTGACCAAGCTGACCTGCCGGGGCCGCGACTTCGCCACTGCCGTCGATCGGGCCACCCGGGCCGTCATGGAGTTCCGGATCCGCGGCGTCGCGACCAACATTCCGTTCCTGCACGCGCTCCTGAGCGATCCCGATTTCCGGGCCGGTCGCCTGACCACGGCGTTCATCGAGCAGCATCCGCAACTACTGAGCTCGCCGGGCTCGGCGGACCGAGGCACTCGGCTGCTGCGCTACCTCGCCGACGTCACCGTCAACCGACCGCATGGCCGGGCGCCGACGTCGGTCGACCCGGTGACCAAGCTGCCGCCGATCGATGTCGAGACGTCGCCGCCACCGGGCTCGCGGCAGGTGCTGCTCGAGGTCGGCCCGGAGGAGTTCGCCAGCCGGCTCCGGAAGCAAGACGCGGTCGCGGTGACCGAGACGACCTTCCGCGATGCGCATCAGTCGCTGCTCGCGACCCGATTGCGTACGAAGGACCTGGTCGCCGCCACGGGTCACGTCGCTCGTACGACGCCACAGCTGTGGTCCCTGGAGATGTGGGGCGGCGCGACCTATGACGTCGCGTTGCGGTTCCTCCATGAGGACCCGTGGGAGCGCCTCGCGGCGATGCGGGCCGAGGCGCCGAACCTCTGCCTCCAGATGCTGCTTCGCGGCCGCAACACGGTCGGCTACACGCCGTACCCCACGCAGGTGACCGAGGCCTTCGTCGAGGAGGCGACCGCGACCGGGATCGACGTCTTCCGCATCTTCGACGCACTCAACGACGTCGACCAGATGCGGCCCGCGATCGAGGCGGTCCGATCCACCGGCTCAGCGGTCGCCGAGGTCGCGCTCTGTTACACCGGCGACCTGTCGGATCCGGCGGAGCACCTCTACACGCTCGACTACTACCTCGACCTGGCCGAGCGGATCGTCGCCACCGGCGCCCATGTGCTCGCGATCAAGGACATGGCCGGCCTGCTGCGGGTGCCGGCGGCCCGGAAACTCGTCACCGCGCTGCGTGAGCGGTTCGACCTGCCGGTGCACCTGCACACCCACGACACGGCCGGCGGGCAGCTGGCCACGCTGATTGCCGCGATCGAGTGCGGTGTCGACGCGGTGGACGCGGCATCGGCGGCGCTGGCCGGTACGACCAGCCAACCGCCCCTGTCGGCCCTGGTCGCGGCGACCGACACCACGTCGCGGGCGACCGGGCTCGACCTGGCCGCCGTCTGCGACCTCGAGCCGTACTGGGAGGCGGTCCGGCGGCTCTACGCCCCGTTCGAGTCGGCCCCGCCGGGTCCGACCGGCCGCGTCTACACCCACGAGATCCCCGGCGGACAGCTGTCCAACCTGCGTCAGCAAGCGATCGCACTCGGCCTCGGCGAGAAGTTCGAGCAGATCGAGGACATGTACGCCGCGGCCAACGCCATCCTCGGCAACATCGTCAAGGTCACCCCGTCGAGCAAGGTGGTCGGCGACCTGGCCCTGCACCTGGTCGCGGTCGGCGCGACGCCGGAGGAGTTCGAGGCCGAGCCCCGCAAGTTCGACGTGCCCGACTCGGTCGTGGGCTTCCTGTTCGGCGAGCTCGGCGATCCGCCCGGCGGCTGGCTCGAGCCGTTCCGTACCAAGGCACTGGAAGGCCGGCAGCCGAAGCGGCGGGTGCAGGACTTGGCCGACGAGGACGCGGCCGGACTCGCCTCCGACCGGCGGGCGACTCTCGATCGGCTGCTCTTCCCCGGCCCGACCGCGGAGTACCTCGACATCCGCAGCCAGTACGGCGACCTGTCGGTGCTGCCGACCCAGGCGTTCTTCTACGGCCTCGAACCGGAGCAGGAGCAGCAGGTCGAGATCGAGGAGGGCAAGACGCTCATTCTCGGCCTCGAGGCGGTCAGCGACGCGGACGAGCGCGGCCTGCGCACCGTGATGTGCACCCTGAACGGCCAGCTGCGGCCGGTGACCGCGCGGGATCAGTCGATCTCCTCGATCGCACCGGCCGCCGAACGCGCCGAGCGCAGCAACCCGAACCATGTCGGCGCGCCCTATGCCGGCGTCGTGACCCCGGCCGTGGCGGTCGGCGACTCGGTCGCGGCCGGCGATGTCGTCGCGACGATCGAGGCGATGAAGATGGAGGCGTCGATCACGGCTCCTCACGACGGGGCGGTCGAACGGCTGGTCGTCGATCAGAGCCGCCAGTGCGAGGGCGGCGATCTTGTACTCGTGCTGTCGTCGGCGCCGCCCGCAACGTGAGCAGGCAGACATCGGGCGGGGTCGAGAGATTAGTTAGTGCATGTAAACTAATGATGTGACGGACACCAACCTCGACTCAGCTTCGGCCTCATGACCGCCGGATCGCTCACCCCCTCACGCTTCGATCAGGATCACCCGCACTACCGATGGATCGCCCTGTCCAACACGACGCTCGGCGTCTTGTTGATCACGATCAACTCGTCGATCGTGATCATCTCGCTGCCGGCGATCTTCCGCGGCATCCATCTCGATCCACTGCAGCCGCAGAACATCGGCTACCTGCTGTGGATGATCATGGGCTTCCTGGTCGTGTCCGCCGTACTCGTCGTGAGCCTCGGGCGACTCGGGGACATGTACGGCCGGGTCAAGATCTACAACGCCGGGTTCACGGTCTTCGCCGCGGCATCGGTCATGCTGGCGATCGACCCGTTCACCGGTGGGTCCGGCGCGATGTGGCTGATCATCTGGCGCGTCGTCCAGGGCATCGGCGGCTCGATGCTCTTCGCCAACTCGGCGGCGATCCTCACAGACGCGTTCCCCTCGTCCCAACGCGGTATGGCGCTCGGGATCAACCAGGTCTCGGCCATCGCCGGCTCGTTCCTCGGCCTGATCATCGGCGGCCTGCTGGCCGAGTGGCACTGGCGCGCGGTGTTCTGGGTCAGCGTGCCGATCGGCATCATCGGCACCTGGTGGTCGTTCCACTCACTGCGTGAGCTCGGCACCCGGCGCAAGGGCCGCCTGGACATCCCCGGCAACATCACGTTCGCGGTCGGCCTGACGGCGATCCTGGTCGCGATCACCTACGGCATCCAGCCGTACGGCGGACACGCGATGGGTTGGACCAACCCGTGGGTGGTCGGCGGACTCGTCGGCGGTGCGCTGCTGCTGGTCGCGTTCTGCGTGATCGAGAACCGGGTGAGCGATCCGATGTTCGCGATGGACCTGTTCAAGATCCGGGCGTTCAGCGCCGGCAGCCTGGCCGGTCTGCTCGCCGCGATCAGCCGCGGCGGCCTGCAGTTCATGCTGATCATCTGGCTGCAGGGCATCTGGCTGCCGCTACACGGCTACAGCTTCGAGTCGACGCCGTTGTGGGCCGGCATCTACATGCTGCCGCTGACGATCGGCTTCCTCGCGGCCGGTCCGGTCTCGGGCTACCTCTCCGATCGCTGGGGTGCCCGCGCATTCTCGACCGGCGGCCCGTTGCTGATGGCCGCGACGTTCATCGGCCTGCTGCTGATCCCGGTCAACTTCTCGTACCCGCTGTTCGCCGTACTCATCGCGCTGAACGGCATCGGCAACGGGCTGTTCTCGGCGCCGAACACGACCGCGATCATGAACAGCGTGCCGGCCCACAAGCGCGGATCGGCGTCGGGCATGATCGGCACCTTCATGAACACCGGCATGGCGCTGTCGATCGGCGTCTTCTTCTCGCTGATGATCGCGGGCCTGGCCAGCGCGCTGCCGACAACGCTCACGAACGGGCTCACCGACCGCGGCGTGGCGCCCGACGTGGCGCAGGCCGTCGGAGAGTCACCGCCGGTCGGGTCGCTGTTCGCAGCGTTCCTCGGCAAGAACCCGATCGCGACCCTGCTCGAGCCGTTCCATGCGCTGGACTCGCTCCCCAAGCCCGATGTCGACACGCTCACCGGCAACCGGTTCTTCCCCGAACTGATCTCCGAACCCTTCCATCATGGTCTCGTGATCGTCTTCCTGGCAGCAGCGGCAATGAGCATCGTCGCCAGCGTGGCATCGTCCATGCGCGGCTCGCGCTACGTCCATGACGAGCTCGCCGACAGCGCCGAGCCCGAGCCGGTCAAGGCCGAGGCAGGCCGGCGATGAGCGCCACCAAGCCGGCCGCACGACCGGCCGCGACCTCGGTCGTCGGCGACGATGCCCGGCTCTACCTCGCACTGGGGCGGATCTACCGAGCGCTTCGGCGTGACGCCGCCGGTGCGCCGGTCGGACCGAGTGCGCTCAGCGCGTTGGCGTCGATCGTCGCCCAGGGGCCGATCCGGCTCGGCGAGCTGGCGCAGATCGAGGGCGTGGCGAAGCCGTCGATGACCCGGATCGTCGCGGCGCTCGAGGACACCGACGCGGTTCGCCGTACTCCCGACCCGTCGGACCGCAGGGCCACCCTGGTCGAGGCGACCAAAGCCGGTCGCCGGATGATCGAGGCCGGCCGGGCGGCTCGTATGGTCGCGTTGCGGCGTCGGATGGATCGGCTCAGCGAGGCTGACCGAGCCGTCCTCATCACGGCGATCCCCGCCCTCGAGGCACTCACCGCCGACGACGCCTGACCCTTTGGAGTTGTCAGCGGTAGCGGCGGGCGACGTTCTCCTTCTCCGACGGGCCGGGCTGCCAGGACGAGATCCAGGGGCCGGTGCCCTCGGACGGATCGACGACACCCGCCTCGAGCCAGGTGTACGCGTCGTCCAGCGTCTGCTTCGCGATCCGCCGGTCGACGTCGTCGGTGTTGCTCCACAGCCGGCCGAACAGCTCGTCGACCCGCAGCCGCGCCTGACGGCAGAAGGCGTCGGCCAACTCGTACGCCGCATCGCCCTGCGCCCGCTCCGACTCGGACTGCGCGTCGGCCCGCAGCATCTCCGCCCGTGAGCAGGCTGCCGCGATCGCGAACAGCTCAGCTCCGATGTCGACGATCCGGCCCAGGAAGACCTGCCGGTACTCGAGCTTGGCCTGCCAGCGACTCATGCCGTAGAACGTCTGCCGGGCCAGCTTCCGCGACGAGCGTTCGACGAAGCGCAGATGCTTGGCGAGTGGGCCGAACTCCGCGTACGCGTTGGGCATGCTGCCCTTGCCGGTGACCAGCTTCGGTAGCCACGCGGCATAGAAGCCACTGGCCTTGGCGGCCGCCTTCGCCTTGCGGGACAGATCGGCATCCGGGTCGGCCAGGTCGCCAGCCGCCTTGAGATGCGCATCGACCGCCTCGCGAGCGATCAGCAGGTGCATGATCTCGGTCGAGCCCTCGAAGATCCGGTTGATCCGCAGGTCACGCAGCACCTGCTCGGCCGGCACCGCCCGTTCGCCACGCGCGGCCAGCGAGTCGGCCGTCTCGTAGCCCCGGCCGCCGCGGATCTGGACCAGCTCGTCGGCGATCTTCCAGGCCATCTCACTCGCCCAGAGCTTGGCCAGCGCGGCCTCGATCCGGATGTCCTTGCTGCCGGCGTCGGCCAGCTGGGCGGACAGGTCGAGCACGGACTCGAGACCGTACGTCGTCGCCGCGATGAATGAGATCTTCTCGGCGACGGCCGCGTGCTGGCCGACGGGGCGACCCCACTGCACCCGGGCCGCGGACCATTCGCGGGCGATCTTGAGGCACCACTTGCCGGCCGCCGTGCACATCGCCGGGATGGACAGCCGACCCGTGTTGAGCGTGGTCAGGGCGATCTTGAGTCCCTCGCCCTCGCGACCGAGCCGATTCTCGACCGGCACGCGCACCTGGTGGAACCGCGTGACGCCGTTCTCCAGACCCTTCAGGCCCAGGAAAGCGTTGCGGTTCTCGACCGTGATGCCCTCGGAGTCGGTCTCGACGACAAACGCGGTGATGCCGCCGCGACCGCCCTCGTGCTTCGGCACCTTGGCCATGACGACCACGAGCTCGGCGATGACGCCGTTGGTCGTCCAGAGCTTGACTCCGTCGAGGAGGTACGCCGTGCCGTCCTCCGTCAACGTCGCGCTGCACGCCATCCGGGCCGGGTCGGAGCCGACGTCTGGCTCGGTCAGCAGGAAGGCGGTGACGGCGCCCTCGGCGCAGCGTGGCAGGAAGCGCCGCTTCTGCTCCTCGGTGCCAAAGGTCTTGACCGGCTCCGGAACGCCGATCGACTGGTGCGCCGACAGCAGCGCCCCGATCGTGGGATGCACCGAGCCGGCCAGCATCAGCGCCTTGCCGTAGTAGGACATCGGCAGGCCGAGCCCGCCGTACTCCTCGGGGATCTTGAGGCCGAAGCAGCCGAGGTCGGCGAAGCCCTGGACGTACTCGTCCGGCACCCGGTCCTCGCGCTCGATCCGGCCGCCGTCGAGCGACTCGCAGTAGGCCCGGAGTTTGGCCAGGAACGCCTCGCCGCGGGCGGTGTCCTCCGGCGTCGGTCGGGGATGCGGATGGATCAGGTCGAGATCGAATCGGCCGAGATAGAGCTCCTTGGCGAAGCTCGGGCGACGCCATTCGGTCTCGCGGGCAGCCTCGGCGATCTCCCGGGCCTGCCGCTCGGTGACATCGGTGGTCATGTCGAACCTCCAGCAGGGGCTACTCCCCAGTGTTACTCGCAAGTAGCCATTGCGTGAAGGGGCTGACCAAGCCTCGTCACCACTCGGCGCGGCGTACGGTCTCGCGGAGGGCGTCGACGTCGGGTTCGGCCTGTCGCGGATCGTCCGGCCATTGATCGATCTGCTCGGCCGCCCAGTCCGCCCACTCGGCGACCATGCGATAGAAGTCGGTGAGGAACCGGCCGGCGATCATGTTCGTGGCCAGCCGGTCCTGGAAGGAGCCCTCACCGTCGAGGTAGGCCTGCGCGACGTCACGGTTGTCGGCGTTGCGTTCCTCGGCCCAGGCCCGGGCAGCTGCGACCGTCGCCAATGCATCGGCTCGGCTCCCCTGGTCGGCGAAGAAGACCTTGAGCAGCTGCTGCGACTCGAGTTCGGGCCCCGAGCCCGGCTCGGCCAACCACTCCGCCAGCGCCCGCCGTCCGGCCGACGTGATCGCGTAGACGGTGCGCGGCCGCCTGCCGACCTGGTCCTGCCGCGAGCTGGCGAGGCCGTGCGCGACCAGCTTCTTCGGCTCCTCGTAGAGCTTGCTGGCCGCACGTGGCCAGATCCGGCCCAGGCTGCGATCCATCTGGCGGGTCAGCTCGTACGTGCTCCACGGCTGGATCGCCAGGAGTCCGAGGACCGCGTACGAGGTGGTGGTGAGTCGGCCGGCGCTTGACATTTTCCTCCCTGGGGGAGTATCCATGAATAGTCCCATAGGGAGTATAGGAGCAATGATGACGGGGATCGAGACGCGACACGTGGACCCCTCCAACGCCGAGCAGGCCAGGGCGTGGGATGGCGACGAGGGTGCGTATTGGGCTCGCCACGCCGATCTGTTCGAGCAGTCCACAGGCCGCTACGACGGTCGCATGCTGGAGGCGGCTGGGCTGACCGAGACGTCTCGGGTCATCGACGTCGGCTGCGGCAGCGGCGACACCGCCCGAGCAGCCGCCGCGGCGGCGCCGAGCGGATCCGTGCTCGGCATCGACCTCTCGACGGACCTGGTCGAGGTAGCCAGCCAGCGAGCCGAGCGGGCCGGTCTGGCCAACCTGCGATTCGCCTGGGGTGACGCGCAGATCTACCCGTTCGAGCCGGGCGCGGCCGACTGTGTCATCAGCAAGACCGGGGCGATCTTCTTCGGCGATCCGGCCGCAGCCTTCGGCAACCTGGCGCGGGCACTTCGACCCGGCGGCCGGATGTCGCTCCTCGTCTGGCAGCCCGCCCGTGACAACGAGTGGTTCCTCGACATCGCGACCGCGCTCAGCGGCGGCCGGCAGTTGCCGGCGCCGCCGCCGGACGCGCCCGGACCGTTCTCACTGAGCGATCCGGATCGGGCCCGGGCGCGGATCGGGGCGGGTGGCTTCGAGGACATCACGTTCGAGGACGCGCGAGAGCCGATGGGCTTCGGCCCGGACGCAGCTAGGGCGTACGACTTCATCATCGGGCTGCTCAGCTGGATGCTCGACGGGCTTGACGACGCCGGACGCGCCCGTGCCCTCGACGATCTGCGGTCGACCGTGGCGGCGCGCGAGAGCGAGGACGGAGTGCAGTTCGGCTCCGCGATGTGGCTCATCACAGCGGTACGCCCCTAGGTTGCGCTCGGTCTGGGCGCCCACGAGTCGCGCTCGGATGACAAACTGAGGGCATGAGCGCCACGAGCCTGGACAACGTCGGCCGCGAGCAACTCGAGGAGGCTCGGCGGTCAAGCAACGGCCGCTCCTCGAAGACCCTGCATCACGGGCATCGACTGCACCAGACCCTGCTGGCGCTGACCGCCGGCACTCGCCTCGCCGAGCACGTGAGTCCCGGCGACGCCACCGTGCAGGTTCTGCAGGGCGAGATCGTGCTCAATTCGGGAGTCGAGAGCATCACGGTGCCGTCCGGCACGATGGTCAACGTGCCGGCCCGGCGACACGATCTGGTCGCCCAGCAGGACTCGCTCGTCGTCCTGACCGTCGCCCGCTAGGCGCCGCAGCGCACCACAAGTGACCGATCACCGCACCACGAGTGACCGATCACCGCATCACAAGTGACCGATCAGCGCGCCACGAGTGACCGATCACCGCACCACGAGTGACCGATCACCGCATCACAAGTGACCGATCAGTGCGCCACGAATGACTGATCAGCGGGCCACAAGTGACTGATCATCGAGGGGAAAGGGGCCGGTGCCGACGCTGATCAGGCGCTGGGTGGCACGGGTGAGCACGACGTAGAGGGTGCGCCAACCCGCGTCGGACTCGGCGACGATCTCGGTCGGCTCGACCACGATGACGCCGTCGAACTCCAGGCCCTTGCTAGCCAGGCCGTCGAGCACGCTGAGCCGATCGGAGTACGGCTCGGCCGCGAGCCAGTCGGCGACCGCCGTACGCCGCTCAGCCGGTGTCACGACGGCGATCGTGCCCTCGACCGCGGCAGCCAGGTCACGGGTGGCCATCACCACCGAATCCCGGAGCGCGTCCGCGTCGACCTCGCGATGCTCCGGCTCGACTCCGGTCCGGCGCACCGCCTGCGGCAGGTCCGGCGACGCCACCGCGAATCGCGCCACCCGCGCGGCCAGCTCGAACACCTCGGCGGAGTTGCGGTAGTTGGTCGACAACCGGAAGGCGTGCTCCGGCTTGTCGCGCAGCGCCTCGGCGCGGGCCCGCTCGGCCTCGGCGGGATGCGGCCAGGCCGACTGCGCCGGATCGCCAACCACGGTCCAACTGGCGTAGCGGCCGCGCCGGCCCAGCATCCGCCACTGCATCGGCGACAGATCCTGGGCCTCGTCGACGAGCAGGTGCGCGTACGCGTCGTCCTCGGTGCGCCGGGTCGTACGGAGTGAGGCGTCGTCGCGTTCGAAGCTCATCAGCTGACGCGGCTGATCGCCGTCCTCGCTCGACATCGCTTCCTCGGGCACATCGCCGAGCAGGTAGCGGAGCTCGTCGATCAGGGGCACGTCCTCGATTGAAGGATCGTCCGACGACGGCCAGGACGCGGCCAGCAGCGCGATTTCGGCCGGCTCGAGCAACCCCTCCGCGAAGCGCCGCAGCCGCTGCTCGTCATGCAGCCAGGACCACACCTCGACGGCATCGAGCGTCGGCCACCAGGCGGCGACGAAGTCTTCGTACTCGCGAGAGCCGGTCAGCCTGCGTACGAAGTCGTCGCGACCGTCCTCGAGCCCGCGACCGCCGGTCACCTGGGGCCAAAGGGCGTCGGTCAACGCGTGCTCCGCCTTGGTGCGACTGCGATTGAGCTTGTTGCCGCTAAGCACCTGCCGCCGGATGCCGCGCAAGGCTCGCCCGTCCAGCCGGAGCACGTTGTCGCGATAGAACCAGCGGAACTGCGACGGCGCGTCCGGCGGCGCGGACCGCGCGACCCGACTCAACACGCGGCGCATCCGGTCCGAGCCCTTGATCGCCGCCACGGCGGGCGGATCGTGACGGGTCGCCGTCACGCCGTCGACGACCTCACCGAGCGACCGCAACGTCACACTCGTCTCGCCGAGGCTCGGCAGGACGCGCTCGATGTAGCGCATGAAGACGCCAGACGGCCCGACAACGAGCACCCCGCCGGACTCGAAACGGCGCCGGTCCACGTAGAGCAGGTACGCCGCCCGATGCAGCGCGACGACGGTCTTGCCGGTGCCCGGACCGCCGCCGATCGAGGTCACGCCGCGACTCGGCGCCCGGATCGCCTCGTCCTGCTCCTTCTGGATGGTCGCGACGACCGAGTGCATATGGGCGTCGCGGGCCCGGCTGATCTGAGCGAGCAGCGCTCCCTCGCCGACGACGACCAGGTCGTCCGGGGCCGCAGCGGCATCGAGCAGCTCGTCCTCGATCGTCTCGACCGTCTGGCCCTTGCAGGTCAGCACGCGTCGCCGGACGACGCCGTCCGGCTCCTGTGCAGTCGCCTGATAGAAGACACTCGCGGCCGGCGCCCGCCAGTCGATCAGCAGCACTTCGCGTTCGGCGTCACGCAGACCGATCCGGCCGATGTAGCGGGCGTCGCCCTCGACGCGGTCGAGCCGCCCAAAGACCAGGCCCTCGTGCGCGGCGTCGAGCGTGGCGATCCGCTTGGCGGCTTGGTAGACCATGGCGTCCCGCTCGACGAGTCCGCCTTCGTGGCCGAGTCGACCCCGGCCGTGGCCCTCGACGGCCAGCGCCTTGGCCTCCTCGGCGGATTCGTCGAGACGCCGATAGACGACGTCAACGAAGGCCTGCTCACCGGCGATCTCCGCTTCGACGACAGAGTCGGAGGGAGTCGGCCGGGCGTCGCTGTCAGACACCGTTCTCCTTCGGCCATGCTGCGGGCACGAAAGATCTAGTTTACCCAGGTGAGCGGGGGTCGTGCGCCGAGCTCACGTCCACCGACCGACCTGGTCAACTGGGCTTGCGTTTCTCCAGGAAGGCACTCATCGCCTCGATTGCCTCGTCGGACCCGAACAGCCGGGCCGACTGCCGCACGACGTGCTCGCCGTACTCGTCGATGTTGCGGACCAGCGGCTGGTTCAATAGCGCCTTGGTCTCACGCAGCCCCTGCGAGCTGGCCATCCGCCAGGATCCGATGACCGCGTCGACGGCCGGGTCGAGTTCGTCGGCCGGAACCGCCTTGGTGATCAGCCCGATCCGCTTAGCCTCGTGGGCGTCGAACGTGTCGCCGGTCAGGAAGTAGCGCGCGGCGGCTCGCTCGGTGAGCCTCGGCAGCACGGTCAGCGAGATCACTGCCGGCGCCAGGCCGAGCCGTACCTCGGTGAACGCATAGTTGACCGTGTCGGCGCTGATCGCGACGTCACAGGCGGTGACGATGCCGAGCCCGCCGGCCCGCACCGGTCCGTGGATCCGAGCCACGACCGGCTTGTCGAGCGCCGCGATCTTGCGCTGCAGGCCGACCAGTCGGCGGGCACCCTTCTCCATGTTGCCGCTGGCGGCCTCGACCATGTCGGCGCCAGAGCAGAACGCCGGTCCATCCGCGCGGAGGACGATGGCGCGAACCGTGTCGTCCAGGTTCGCCGTGTCGAGGTGCACCATCAGCTGACGCTGCAAGGCTCGGCTGATCGCGTTGCGATTGTGCTGGCTGTCCAGGGTGATGGTGGCGATCGCAACGCCATCGGCATCTGACGCGATGTCCAGATGCACGATCTCGGGCGGCTGATCGTTCATAGGCGCATTCTTCTCGCAGTCGGGGTCTTGGGCTGCAGGGACAGCTTGGCACGGCTCAATACGACCTGGGCAAGCGGAGGGTATGTTGCGCGACAAAGTTGAGAATCATCTCTCGACTCACCGGGGCGATCCGGGTGGTCCGGGCGACTGCCAGCAAGCCGCCCAAACCGTACTCGCTGGCCAGACCATTGCCGCCATGCGTTTGAACGGCCGCGTCGACGGCGTGACAGCAGGCCTCGCCGGCCGCGTACTTCGCCATGTTGGCGGCCTCGCCGGCGGCCTCGTCGTCGCCGGAGTCGCAGATCGCGGCCGCCTTCTGCGTCATCAACCGCGCCAGCTCGAGCTCGATGTGCGCCGCCGCGAGTGGGTGTGCGACCGCCTGATGCGACCCGATCGGGGCGTCGAACACCTGCCGGTCCCTGGCGTACGCGGTAGCCCGGGCGAGCGCGAACCGGCCGATTCCAGTCGCGAACGCGGCCGCCATGATCCGCTCCGGGTTGAGTCCGGCGAACAACTGCTCGAGACCGGCGTCCTCGTCGCCGACCAGCGCCGCGGCCGGCAGCCGTACGTCGTCGAACCACAGCGTGAACTGCCGCTCGGGCGACACGATGTCCATCGGGATCGGCTGACGGGTGAAGCCTTCGGCGTCGGTCGGCACGATGAACAGGCAGGGCTTGAGCTTGCCGGTCCGGGCGTCGGTCGTACGCGCGACGACAAGCACCGCATCGGCGTGGTCGACGCCGGAGATGAACGTCTTCTGGCCCTTGAGGATCCAGTCGTCGCCGTCCTTACGGGCGGTCGTCGTGATCCGATGCGCGTTGGATCCGGCGTCGGGCTCGGTGATCGAGAACGCCATCGTGACGGTGCCTTCGGCGAACCGCGGCAGCCAGTCGGACCGCTGCTCGGCAGTGCCGAACCGGCCGATCACCGTGGCGCAGATCGCCGGCGAGACGACCATCATGAGCAAGGGGCAGCCCGCCGTGGCGAGCTCCTCGCCGACGGCCGCCAGGTCGCCGATGCCACCGCCTCCGCCGCCGTACTCCTCCGACACCGCGACGCCGAGGTAGCCGTGCTTGCCGGCTGCCTGCCAGAGGTCGCGGGTCGACTCGCCGGCCCGAGCCCGGTCGAGGAACCAGTCGCGGCCGAAGTCGCCCGCGAGGGCTGCGACCGCCGCCCGGAGATCGCGGCGCTCGTCGGATTCGGTGTACGGCATGACTGCGCTCGTGTCGGCTGGGCTCATGTCGGCTGCGCTCATGTCGGCTGCTCCTCTGACGGGTCGACGACGGCGAGGATCGCGCCCGAGTCGACCTGCGCACCTTGGCGCGTGCTGATCTCGGCCACGACGCCATCGATCGGCGCCCGGATCTCGTGCTGCATCTTCATCGCCTCGAGCGTCATGACCGGCGCCCCGGCCGCCACCTGCTCGCCCGGCTCGACATGGATTCGCGTCACGACGCCGGGCATCGGGGCGAGCAGGGAGCCAGGCGTCGTGCTCTGATCGGTCGGGTCGGCGAACCGAGGCCGTCGGATCAGCGTCGCCGCTCCATGGGGTCCGTCGATGTCAACGACGCCGTCGGGGTGGCTCGCGACCGAGTACGTCTCGCGAACGCCCTCATGCGTCAGCGTCACGCGATCCGGACTCACGTCGCGGACGTCGACGCCAGTCGGCTCGTGGACGACGAATCGATCGCGGTCGGTGGAGTACGCGACGGCGATGTCGGTGTCATCGGCAGCGCCGAAGCGCACCCGCCGTGGCTGCGAGGCGAGCGCGCGCCATCCCGACGGAATCCGCGACTGCACTCGGGCTGCCGCCTGGGCCGCGATCGCCTGGGCCAGCGCCGCCGCGACCGCCGCGCGCGCACGTTGATCCTGGTCGAGCAGCGGCGGCGACCACTCGGCAAGGCGTTCGGCCAGCAGACCCGTGTGGACGTCACCGGCGCCGAACTCCGAGTCGGTCAAGATCCGCACCAGCAGGTCTCGGTTCGTCGTGACGCCATGGATTCGAGCCCGCCGGAGCCCACTGGCCAAGCGCCGCGTCGCCTCCGCACGGGTGGGCGCCCAGGCGATCAGCTTGGCCAGCATCGGGTCGTAGTGGACGCCGATCGAGTCGCCCGCCTCGACACCGGAATCCAGCCGCAGGCCGTGGGCCATACCGACCGGCGGGCCGCCCCGCACATCGATGCCCGGCACGTCGAGCGCCCGGATGAGCCCGGTCTGCGGGCGCCAGTCGTCGGTCGGATCCTCGGCGTACAACCGGACTTCGATCGCATGCCCCTGCGGAGCCGGTGGCTCGGGCGCGAGTCGGGCTCCCTCGGCGATCCGGAGCTGCCAGCCGACCAGGTCCAGGCCCGTGACGCATTCGGTGACCGGGTGCTCGACCTGGAGCCGGGTGTTCATCTCGAGGAAGTACAGCCGCCCCGACCCATCGGCCGGATCCACACTGACGAGGAACTCGACCGTGCCCGCGCCGACGTAGCCGATCGCCTTGGCCGCATCTCCGGCTGCGCCGTGCAATGCGGCCCGCAGTTCGTCGCTGATGCCGGGCGCCGGCGTCTCCTCGACGATCTTCTGGTGTCGCCGCTGGATCGAGCAGTCGCGCTCGCCGAGGACCCAGCAGGTGCCGTGGCGGTCGGCGAGGACCTGGACCTCGATGTGGAGCGCCTGGTTGAGATACGGCTCGACGAACACGGTCGGATCGCCGAACGCCGACTCCGCCTCGGCTCGGGCGGCGGCCAGGGCCGACTCGAGCTCGGCCGGCTCGCGGACGACCCGCATCCCCCGACCACCGCCTCCGGCCGATGCCTTGACCAACACCGGATAGTCCGGCACATCGGCCGCCCACGCGTCACCTTCGCCCCCGAGCACCGGCACTCCGGCGGCCCGCATCAGCTCCTTCGCCCGGACCTTCGACCCCATCGCCGCGATCGAGTCGGGATCCGGCCCTATCCAGATCAGCCCGGCGTCCATCACAGCGTGGGCGAAGTCGGCGTTCTCGCTCAGGAAGCCGTAGCCCGGATGCACCGCATCGGCACTCGCCTGTTGCGCCGCCGCCACGATCAGATCCCCGCGGAGGTACGTCTCAGCTGCCGCCTCTCCGGGCAGCCCGACCGCGAAGTCCGCCTCGCGTACGAACGGCGCCGAGGCATCGGCGTCCGAGCACACCGCCACGGTCTCGATCCCGAGCCGGCGACAGGTCGCGATGACCCGACGGGCGATCTCGCCCCGGTTCGCAATCAGCAGGCGGTCCACCATGGCGCTCACATCCGGAAGACGCCGAAGCCCTCGGCGCCGTGGACGGGGACATTGTGGACGACCGACAGGCAGATGCCGAGCACAGTCCGGGTGTCGCGCGGGTCGATAACGCCGTCGTCGTAGCCGAGCCCGCTGAGGAAGTACGGCAGAGATTGCTCCTCGATCTGATTCTCGACCGCGGTCCGCATCGCGGTGTCGGCCGCGTCGTCGTACTCCTCCCCCTTCGCCTCCGCGGCGGCGCGGGCGACGATCGACAGGACGCCGGCGAGTTGCTGCGGCCCCATCACGGCCGACTTCGCCGTTGGCCAGGTGAACAGGAAGCGCGGGTCATACGCCCGGCCGCACATGCCGTAGTTGCCGGCGCCGTATGACGCGCCGATCAGCACCGACAGGTGCGGCACGGTCGAGTTCGACACGGCGTTGATCATCAGGGCGCCGTGCTTGATGATGCCGCGTTGTTCGTACTCGGCGCCGACCATGTAGCCGGTCGTGTTGTGCAGGAACAGCAGCGGCGTGTCGACCTGGTTCGCGAGCTGGATGAACTGTGCCGCCTTCTGCGACTCCTCGCTGAACAGCACGCCCTGGGCGTTGGCCAGGACACCGATCGGATAGCCGTGCAGTTGCGCCCAGCCGGTGACCAGCGACGTTCCGTACGCGGGCTTGAACTCGTCGAACTCCGACCCGTCGACGATCCGCCCGATCACCTCGCGCGGGTCGAACGGCGTCGCGAGATCGGTCGGCACGATGCCGAGCAGCTCGTCCGGGTCGAGGAGCGGATCGGCGTACACCGTCGCGGGCGCCGGACCCCGCTTGCGCCAGTTGAGCCGGGCTACGATTCGCCGGCCGATCCGAATCGCGTCGGGCTCGTCGGTCGCCATGTAGTCGGCGAGCCCCGACGTACGAGCGTGCATCTCGGCGCCACCGAGCGACTCGTCGTCGGACTCCTCTCCGGTCGCCATCTTGACCAGCGGCGGTCCGCCCAGGAACACCTTGGCCCGCTCCTTGACCATGACGGTGTAGTCGCTCATGCCCGGCACGTACGCCCCGCCGGCCGTCGAGTTGCCGAACACCAGCGCGATCGTCGGTACCCCTGCGGCACTCGACCGAGTGAGGTTGCGGAACAGCTCGCCGCCGGGGATGAAGATGTCCTTCTGACTCGACAGGTCGGCGCCGCCGGACTCGACGAGATTGATCGTCGGCAGCCGGTTCTCGCGAGCGATCTGACCTGCGCGAAACGCCTTCTTCAGCGTGTACGGGTTGGACGCGCCGCCACGCACCGTCGGGTCGTTCGCGACGATCATGCACTCGACGCCCTCGACGACACCGATGCCCGTGACCATGCTGGCGCCGACGGCGAAGTCGCTGCCCCATCCCATCAGCGGCTGCAGCTCCAGGAACGCGGAGTCCTCGTCGATCAGCAGCTCGATGCGTTCGCGGGGCAGCAGCTTGCCGCGCTTGCGATGGCGCTCGACTCGACTCGGGCCGCCGCCGGCCAGTGCCTTCGCGTGCTGCTCCGCGAGGTCGGCCAGCTTCGCCTCGAGCCCCTCTCGGTTGGCCGCGTACGACTCCGACGCCGGATCGACCCGACTAGCGATCGTCGGCGTACTCATGTCGCGTCACCACCCGACTTGTCAGCCCCACGTTGCCCTGGGGGGCCAAGAGGGGCTGACAACTTCTCCGGGGCGTAGCCGAGCAGCCGGGCGGCGAGCTCGTCGAGCACCTCGGTGGCGCCCCCGCCGATGCCGAGGATCCGCGCGTCGCGATAGTGCCGATCGATCTCCGACTCGCGCATGTAACCCATGCCGCCGAAGATCTGGACTGCCGCATCGACGACGAAGTCGCACGCCTCCACCGCGGTCTTCTTCGCCAAGACGGCATCGGCGGCCACGTCCTGACCATCGACAGCCCGCTCGATGACCGAGTGGGAGTACGTCCTCGCCACCGCGATCCGCCGATGCATGTCGACCAGCCGGTGCCGAATCACCTGGCGGGTCGCCAGCGGGCGGCCGAACGTCTTGCGCTCCAACGCGTAGGCCGCCGCCAGATCCAGGCTCCGCTGCGCGACGGAGTACGCATGCAACGCCAGGCTGAGCCGCTCGGACACGAAGTGCCGCATCAGCAGCGCGAACCCGGATCCCGGAGCACCAACGATGTTGGAGCGAGGCACTCGTACGCCGTCGAAGGACAGCTCGGCCGTGTCGCTGCAGTGCCAGCCCATCTTGCGCAGTGGTCCTGACGCCGTGAACCCGGGCCGGTCCGTGTCGACCACGACGAGGCTGATCCCGTCATGACCGGTGCCCCCGGTCCGCACCGCAGTGGTGACGAAGTCGGCTCGCACTCCCGAGGTGATGAACGTCTTCGCGCCGTCGATGATCAGGTCGTCGCCGTCGGCCCGAGCGCGAGTACGGATCGCCGCCACGTCGGAGCCGCCGTCCGGCTCGGTGACCGCCAGGGAGCCGATCCGGTCGCCGGCGAGCGTCGGCCGCACGTACGCGTCGATCAGCTCGGTGTTGCCGGCCGAGATGATGTGCGGGCACGCGATCCCATGGGTGAACAGCGCCGCCAGCAGGCCCGACGAGGCACCGGCGCCGACCATCGCCTCCTTCATCGCCGTCATGTCGATCAGGTCGCCGCCGCTGCCGCCCACCGACTCGGCGAAGCCGACGCCCAGCAGTCCGACCGCCGCCGCCCGTCGATGCAGCTCGCGCGGGATCCGACCGGCGTCCTCCCACTCCGAGAGCTGCGACCCGATCTCACTCTGCGTGAACTTGGCGGCCGTCTCGCGCAAGGCCGTCCGCTCCGGCGTCGTCCAGGGATCGATCACAGCAGTTCCTCCGTCAGCAACTCCGCCGGTACATCGACGTGCCTGGCCCGAAGCCATTCGCCGAGCGCCTTGGCCTGCGGATCGAGCCGCGTCGACGCAGCGACGCCCTCGCCGAGCAGGCCCCGGATGACGACGTTGACCGCCTTCATATTCGGGAGCGGATACGTCTCGACGTCGAGGCCTTTCGCCTCCGGCAGCAGTTCCCTGATGCGATCCGGCGTCAGCAGTTCGACCAGCCAGTCGTACGCCTCGTCCCTACGTCGATGATCAGCGCCGATCCAGACTCCGACGTTGGCATCGCCGCCCTTGTCGCCACTGCGCGCCAATGCGACCGCTCCGAGCGGGACGCGACGGAGGTCGTTTCGGGGTATGTCGGCGCCGGTCCGTGGATGGGTCTGGCCGCTGAGCGAGGAACGAGCGAGGCTGGTTGGACCGGCGACGACATGCCCCGGAAGGACCGGCGGCTCAATCACAACCCGCGCGCCGTCATCCAGGACGACGACCTGCTGGATCCCTGCTTGATCGACATAGGCCGCGCCGTACACGCCGTACGGGGTGGCGTCGCCGGGCGGGGCCGTCAGGGTGAAGCCGGCGTACGACGACAGCGCCAACTCGACGGCGGCGCCGCTGAATCGGCGGCCGACTCGTTTCGGATCGGTGTCCTTGACGAGACACCGCAGTCGCGCGGTCGCGGACTCTTGGGTCGCCGGATCGGACTCCGTGAGGTCGACGAGTTGCCACTCGATCGAGTCGGGCTCACGACCGGCCAGAGCCGATTCCAACTGGCGGCGGACCGCACTCGCTTTGGCGTCGATGTCCAAGCCGGTCAGGAGGAACTCGACGCTGTTGCGATAGCCGCCGAGTCGATTGAGCGCGACCTTCGACTCGGCCGGCGGCAAGCTGCCGCGAGTGCCGGACAGCCGTACTCGATCGGGTCCGTCGGCGGCGATCTGCACCGTGTCGAGGTGGCTGATCACGTCGGGCCCGAGGTAGGCCGGCGTGTCGATCTCGTAGACCAGCTGTGCCGTCACCGAGTCGACTGTCACGGCGCCGCCGGTGCCCGGATGCTTGGTGATCACAGCCGAGCCGTCGGCGGCGATCTCGGCGATCGGGAAGCCAGGGAGATCGCTCGCCAACGCGTCGACCCCGCCGGCGAGATTGCCGCCGGTCGCCTGGGCGCCGCACTCGATGACGTGCCCGGCCACGGTCGCGCCGGCGAGTGCGTCGTAGGCGTCGCGATCCCAGCCGAACCACCAGATCGCCGGCCCGACGGTCAGCGACGCGTCGGTGACTCGGCCCGTGACGACGACATCGGCGCCGGCGGCCAGGGCGGCCGCGATGCCGAACCCGCCAAGGTAGGCGTTGGCGGTCAGCGCATCGTCGAATCCGAGCTCCGCCGCACGCGACAGCAGATCGTCGCCCTCGACGTACCCCACCCGAGCCGAGACTCCAAGCGCCGAGGCGATCTCGCGTACCCGCTCGGCCAGCCCCGCCGGGTTGAGACCACCGGCGTTGGACACGATCCGTACTCCACGATCGAGAGCGAGGCCGAGACAGTCCTCGAGCTGGCTGGCGAAGGTTCGCGCGTAGCCGAGCGCGGGGTCCTTGATCCGGTCGCGGCCGAGGATCAGCATGGTCAGCTCGGCGAGGTAATCGCCGGTCAGGACGTCGAGGTCGCCACGGTCGAGCATCTCGCGCATGGCGCCGAACCGGTCGCCGTAGAAGCCGGAGCAGTTGCCGACCCGCAGCAGGTCGCTCACGGCCGACGCTCCGGATCGTCACCGGGCGGACCGGCGAAGGCCTGGACGATGTCGAGCCACTGCTCGGCGTCGGCGCCCTTCACGTGTACGTCGACGTCGTCGCGGTGCCGTCGGCGGGTCGCGAGCAGGGCGAAGCCGTACGCGTCACCGGACACCGACTGCGTGGCGTCCGCCGGTCCCCAGGTCCAGCGGTCGCCGCTCGGCCCGACCAGCTCGACCCGGAACGGCTCGGTCGGCGGCGTGAGCCCGCGCAGAGTGTAGGCGAAGTCCCGGGTGCGAACTCCGAGATGACACACATGCCGGATCCGGTCGGTCGGCTCCGGCGACTCGCCGAGCGCCTCGGCGACGTCGAGGCCGTGCGCCCAGGTCTCCATCAACCGGGCGGTCGCCATGCTGGCCGGGCTCATCGGCGGGCCGAACCACCGGATCCGCTCACCGTCCGGCCAGGCGGCGAGTGCCGAATGCAGCGCCTGGCGACCGGATCGCCAGGATTCGAGCAACTCGGCGGGCGGCTGCCGCGCTCCCTCGTCGGCGGCGGCGTCGACCGGGCTCGACTCCGAGCTGAACAGGGCGGCGACCTGCTCGACGAACTCGTCCGGCCGCTCCATCGCGAGTAACGCGGCCCGATCGGTCCAGGACAGGTGCGCGATCTGATGCGCGATCGTCCAACCCTCGGCGGGGGTCGGCGACCGCCACTGCGGCTCGGACAGCCCCGCGACGCGGGCGTCGAGCTCGGCGGTCTCGGCGACCAGGTCGGCCAGCACCTCGTCGACGACGCGCCCGGTCATGCCGCCCTCCCGAGCTCACGATCCATGGTGTCCGCCCACGCGTCGAGGATCCGCTCGCGTCGCCGCCGGTCGTCGGTGAGCGTGTTGGCCAGCGCCAGGCCGCGTACGAGGTCGAGCGTGGCCTGCACCAACTCGCGCACGCCAGGCTCGGACTCGTCGACGCCGAGCATCCGTACCGCGAGCCGATGGGTCTCGCGTCCGACCCGCTGCTCGAGCGGCTCGACGGTGGCTCGCAGATCGGCGTCGGTGCGCGCGGCGACCCACAGCTCCAGGGCGGCCTGGAACACAGTCCCCGTCATGTGGTCGGCCAACTGCGCGAGCGCCTGCCGAGTGCGCCCGGTGGCCGGCATCGAGCCGGCGGCGGCCAGCAGGTCCTCGCGCCGCAACCGCGACAGATGCTCGACGGCGGCGATCACGAGGTCCGCCTTGGTCGGGAAGTGATGCAGCATCGTGCCCCGCGAGACCTCCGCCCGTTGGGCCACCAGCGTCGTGCTCGTGCCGGACCAGCCCTGCTCGACTAGGCAGGCGACGGTCGCCTCCATCAGCCGCTTTCGCATGGCCCGAGTGCGTTCGGCCTGTGGGGTCCGGGTCGACGTGGTCACCTCGGCAGGATGACCCCGTCGGCCACTTACCGTCAACCCTGACGGTTTCTGGCACGGCGGGCCCGACGAGAGTTGGTGCGATCTCGCACCGACTTTCGCTACGAGCCGAACTTTCACGCCGACTTTCGGCCGATCGACGGGAACATGTCCCCACTGACATGGGGTTCACTTAGACCGTGACGACCCCGGCGACGCTTGACGAGCGCGCTCGCACGGCCAGTCCGTGTGGCCAGAATCCGGTGTGCCAGCAGCCGGTCGTGCTCGATTCCGCGCGTGGCCGCTGGCTGCTCGCCGCCGCCGTCCTCGGCACCGGCATGGCCTTCCTCGACGGCACGGTGGTCAACGTCGCCCTCCGCGAGATCGGCACCGATCTCAACGCGTCGATCGCCGATCTGCAGTGGGTGCTCAACTCGTACCTGCTCGCGCTGGCGTCGCTGATCCTGGTCGGCGGGTCGCTCGGCGACCGGCTCGGCCGGCGTCGGGTCTTCGTCATCGGCGTTATCTGGTTCGCCGTCGCGAGTGCGGCCTGCGCGCTCGCAACCAATCCCGAGATGCTGATCCTCGGACGAGCCATCCAGGGCATCGGCGCGGCCCTCCTCACGCCAGGCAGCCTCGCGATGATGCAGGGCTCCTATCGCAAAGAGGACCGGGCCCGGGCGATCGGGCTGTGGTCCGGCATGGCCGGCGTCTCGACGTTGCTCGGCCCGTTCGTCGGCGGTGCGCTCGTCCAGAGCGTCGGCTGGCAGTACGTCTTCTGGATCAACGTCCCGATCGCGGCCGCTGTCGCCGTCATCGCCTTACGGCACGTGCCCGAGAGCCGCGACCCAGGGGCGGCCAAGCACTTCGACCTGCTCGGCGCGGCGCTCGGTGCGATCGGTCTCGGCGCCATCACCTACGCCCTGATCGAGGCTGGCACCTGCGGGCCCTCGACGATCACGATCGCCGCCGTCATCGGGGTCGTCTCGCTGGTGGCCTTCGTACTCAGCCAGCGCCGGCCCAATCCGATGGTGCCGCCCAAGCTGTTCGAGTCCCGGGTGTTCAATGCCAGCAATCTGCTGACCCTGGTCGTCTACGGTGCGCTCGGCGCCCTGAGCTTCCTGCTCGTGCTGCAGTTGCAGGTCGTGAGCGGGTACAGCCCGCTCGAGGCCGGATTGGCGACCCTGCCGATCACGGTCTTCATGCTGCTGCTGTCCGGTCGATCGGCCGCGCTCGCCGCCAAGATCGGTCCACGGATCCAGATGACGGTCGGACCGTTCCTCTGCGCCGTCGGCGCGGTGCTCCTGATGGGCGTCGGCGCGGACGCGTCGTACTGGATCAACGTCCTGCCCGGCATGATCCTGTTCGCCTTGGGGCTCGCCTGCCTGGTCGCCCCGCTGACCGCGACCGTGCTGGCCGCCGCGCCGAACCGCTGGGCGGGCATCGCCAGCGGAGTCAACAACGCAGTGGCCCGGGTCGGCAGCCTGCTGGCAGTGGCCGCGCTGCCGTACGCCGTCGGCCTCACCGGCGACGATTACGACAACCCGGTGGCCTTCAACGACGGCTACCAGATGGCCATGGCGGTATGCGCCGTGCTGCTCGTGATGGGCGGCGTGTTCGGCTGGATCGGGCTCCGCGGCTCGGCCAAGGAGCTGGCCGCCCAGCCGGCCTAGCCGGTCTTGCGGCGGAACTCCTTACGCTGCACGTCGGCGGCGGCCGGTCCGGTGCCGTCGCGGTGCCCCGGCTCGGACTCCGGCGTCTCGTGCGGCGACCCCTTCTTGCGCTGCAGCGCCTCCCGGAACTTGCGGTGCAGGTCGTCGTCTGACGATTTCGGCTTTGCTTTCTTCTTCGTCATCATGACCTCGCCACTGTGGTGAGCTGGACTGTCCACTTAAGCAAGTCCGACGGCCCGACGCCAGCCCTTTCGCCTCAGCCCAGATGGGCCTTCTCGCGCTGCCGTCGGGCGTACGCCGCGACCTTGGCCCGATTGCCGCAGGAACTCATGATGCACCAACGGCGGCGGCCGGTGCGGTCGATGAACAGCCAGCCGCACCCGTCCCCGGGACAGGCCTTGACGGCCGAGAGCTGGCTGGACGTCAGCAGGTCGCCGGCGGCCCAGGCCACGGCATGAATCGGCAGCTCGAGGCCGGTCGAGACCGGGAACTGCCAGCCCGGCTGCGGTCCCGGCCGCAGGCCCACCTGACTCCCGGCCAGGCGGACGAAGCCGCTGACCTCGTTCATCGCGTCGGCGTCGTCCGGCCTGAGCACGGCGTCGTGCAACGACGTACGCAGCCGGCGAGCGTCGGCGAGCACCGCGTCCGCGGCGACGGTCGCCTCCGCCGCAGCCCGCCGAAGCCGGCGGGCGTCGGTCTCACCGATCAGGCCGGCATGCCAGCTCCAGACGGCCAGATGGTCGTAGTCGCGCAGCCACTCCCGACGCGGGTCGGGCGGATCGTCCCAGCCGGCCCACGTGTTGCAGTAGTCCAAGGCCGGATGCCCGCCGATGCACTTCGGCATCGCGAGGTCGTCGACCGTCTCCCAGTGCATAACCCAATTGTGTCCTCTACTGCGTTGAACCGTTACATCGACTCGTGCTGCCGTACTAACCATCGATCTCCCATTTATCGGTTAGGAGCACGCATGCGTCAAATCGTAGGGGTCGTGATCGGAGTGACAACGCTGGTCGTCGGGGCCGTCGGCGGGAGCTCGGCGAGCTCGGCAACTGCGACCGGATCGGCGGATTCGGCCGGCCAGGCAGGCTCCACAAGCTCCAGCTCAGGGCCACCCTGGATCCCGTTCGAATCGGACGATGTCACCTACGCGGCCGGTCAAGGGTGCGACTTCGAGGTCACCGGCGAGGTCCTCCACGATCAGGAGTTCTTCCGCACCGTCGCGATGTACCCCGACGGTTCGCCGAGGACGCAGCAGTTCAAGGGCCCGCTGATCATGCGCTTCACCAACACCGAGACTGGAGAGTCGGTCGACCGGAACGCCTGGGGCAACGCCTTTGAGCGGTTCGGGCCAGACGGCTCCTTCGAGTCGCTCACGATCGAGGAGGGCCACTTCATCGGCCGCATTCGCGCCGGCAACCAACCCGGACCCGGCGTCTATTACGTGACCGGATCCTGGTCCGAGCTCGTACGCAACAGTGACGGCACATCGTCGCTGTTCCTCGGCCCGGACGGTACGGCCGAGAACCTCTGCGACACGCTCGCACCCTGATCGACGAGGCGTAGGCCGGGCGCCCTGGCCCGACTCAGTCGGCGAGCAGCCCTCGACGGCGGGCCAGGGCGACCGCCTCGGTCCGACCGCCCGCACCCAGCTTGGACAGGATGTTCGAGATGTGCACGCTGACCGTCTTGGCGCTGATGTAGAGCTGGTTCGCGATCTCGCGGTTGGTCCGGCCCTGTGCCACCAGGGCGAGGATCTCCTGCTCTCGCGGCGTCAGCGACTCGTCGCGTTCGACGGTCGTCGTGCGCCGGGTGGAGCGGGCCGGGCCGAGCGTACGCAGCTCGGTGAGCAACGGGGTCGCGCCGAGACGTCGGGCCGTCTCGCGAGCGGGATCACTGACGGCTCGGGCATCGTCGGCCCGGCCCACGGCGCGCAGCACTGAGGCGAGCCGCGCTTGGGACCGCGCGACCTCGAACACGTGGCCGAACCGCTCGAAGTCGGCAACCGCGCGCTCCCAGACCGCGACCAGGTCGTCCTCCGACGGAGCCTCGATGCCGGTTAGCCAGCGCAGCCGGGCCTGCTCGGCGGTGATCCGGGACAGCCAGGCGTCGCCCTCGGGTCCACGCTTGCGGCCGAGTCGCTCCGAGCGGTCGATCGCCCGGTTGGATGCATCGACCAGCGAGTCCCCCAGCCGAGCGAGGCGGGCGTGGTCGGCGTGGCCGCTGCGAGCGGCCTCGGTGGCGAGCTGCCCGATCAGGGTTGCGCCGACGCGGGTACGGGCCGGGAAGTCCTCCTGCCACAGCTCGACGATGCTGGCGACGACCTTGTCGTGGATCGCGATCGCCTCTTCGATCTGCCCGGCGTCGCCGTAGAGGTCGATGGCAGCGCCGACGGCATGCACGCCGACGACACCTTCGCGGTTCCACCAGGTCTCGAGGTGTGGCAGCAGTTCGAGGGCGGCCTGATCGCCGCGGCCCGCCGACACCAGCATCCCGACGGCCGCCAGCATCGCCTCGGCGAGCGCCGGCGGTGACTGGCCGGTGACGTCGACGATGCGCTTGGCCGCGTCCCAGTCGCCTTGGATATGAGCCGTGATGCCCGCCAGCACTCGGGCGTCGACGCCGTACGGAGCCCACGGACGCCCGAGCTCCTCGGCCCGCGATGCCGCGGTGAGGAAGACCTCGCGGGCCTCGGGCAGGTGGCCGTGCTCGAAGTGCAGGTTGCCGAGGAAGTAGAGGCCGCGCATCTCGCCGGCGTACTCCCCGGCGGCTCTGGCCTCGGCGATGTTCTTCTCGAGCACGCGCTGCGACGAATCGGGGTCGCCGGCCCGCTCCTCGAGCTTGGCGAGTGTTGTCGTGGCGTTGGCGATCACGTCCGGCAGTCCGAGCTCGCGGCCGAGACGCACCGCCTCGTTGGCGAACCTGGCCGCTTCCTCGTTGCGCTGGCGGCCGAAGTTGGCCCGGGCGTGGACGTCGAGCACCTGCGCGAGCAGCGGCGATGGCGGATCGGACGGCACCAGCTTCAACGCATCGGTCGTGAGCTCGAGGGAGTTGACGGAGTTGTCACTCACCTGGGCCATGGCGGCGACGGCATGCAGCATGCGGGCCCGATGCACCGGGGGCGTGTCTTCGGGCAGGGCCTGGAGCTGATCCTGGACCAGGCCGAGGGCACGGATCGGATGGCCGGCCGCGGCGGCCGCGTCACTCGCCTTGATCGCGAGCTCGATCAGGTCGATGCACTTGTCGTCGGCGACGCCGGTGGTGTCCTCGCTCAGGAGCTCCAGCGCCAGCTCGTAGTGTCGAGCGGCCTCGTCCGGCCCGGCGACCGCCATCGCCTCATCACCGGCGTCGACGCTGGCGACCATGGCGGTGGTCAGATCATGGGCCGCCCGGGCATGCCGAGCCAGCTCGGCCGCGGTGCCGCCGACCTCGCGAGTACGCAGCGCCGCGACGTAGGCGGCATGCAGGCGTACTCGCTCACCGGGAAGCAGATCGTCGTAGACCGCCTCCGCGAGCAGCGCGTGGCGGAACGCGTAGCTGTCGGCGCTCACCGCGACCAACACGTTCCGCTCCACGGCTGCCCGCAGCGCCTCGTCGAGGGCACCGGCGTCCAGATCCACCACGCGAGCCAGCAGCTCGTGGGAGACGCGGCGACCCGCGACGGAGGCGGCCCGGACCGCGGTCCGGGTGTCCAGGTCGAGCTGGTCGAGTCGCACCAGCAGGAGGTCGGCGAGGTTGGTCGGCAACGACCGGGCGCCGCCCTCGGTGGCCGCGACCAGCTCCTCGGTGAAGAACGCGTTGCCTTCGGCCCGCTGGACGATGGTCTGGACCTCGCGCTCGCGCATCGGGCCGGAGTGCAGTGACCGGGCGAGGATGCGGACGTCGGCGTCATCGAGCGGCTCGAGCTCGACCCGAGTCACCCCGGGCAGCCGGGACCACTCCGCGACGGTGGCCCGAAGCGGGTGCCGCCGATGCAGATCGTCACTGCGATAGGAGGCCACGATCGACACCCGGGCGCTGAACGGCCGGGTGAACAGGAAGCTCATCATTTCGCGGGTCGACTCGTCGGCCCAGTGCAGATCCTCGACGACCAACAGCAGCGGCTCGGAGTTGGCCAGGTGATCGAGCGCCCGATGGATGGCCTCGAAGAGGTCGGCGCGTTCCACCCGCTCGTCGGCGGGACGATCCGCGTCGGATAGAACGCGCCGACCGGGCATGAGGCGGGCGACCGCAGGGCTTTCGGTGACGAGGGAGTCGGCCAGCGCCGGGGAGTCGGCGGCCAGTCGCCCGAATGCTTCGCTGAAGGGCAGGTACGGCAGCGCGCTGTCGCCGAAGTCGAGGCAGTGGCCAAGAACTGTGCGCCAGCCTGCAGCCCGTGCCTGATCACGCAGCTCGGAAAGCAGTCGGGTCTTGCCGACACCGGCATCACCGGCGACGACGACAGAGCCGACACCGTTGTTTGCTTCGATGCCGGCCAGGGTGGTGAGTTGGGTGAGCTCGTCAGAGCGTCCGATAAGCGGGCCGACGGCGGGCGAATCAGGTGGCACATCCACCATGATCCCCGGTCGAGACGACAGTTCGTACTCGATTACCGCCGCCGACCCGCTTTTGGTGCTCAACTTCCCGTCGCGAGTCGACCGGACAGGTGGCCGGCAACGCGGCGAGCCGCGGGGAGCCGGCGAGCCCGACGGGCCGCCTTACGCTGCGCGCTGGCAGCGAACTGCGACCGGATCCGGTCGCGACGGAACTCGAGTTCGGCTTGAACGAAGGGTTCCTGACTGAAGTACATCTCGGTCTCCTGGGTGAGCGCTTTCATCTGACATTGAGAACACTCGTCCTCTAAGGACGGCACACACATCGGGACAATGTCCTATCCGTGTCGCGCCGGCTGAGGCTTAGGCGTCTGAGCCGCCGGGACGGCCCTCAGATCACGCCTCGGCGATGCCGACCACGACCCGGTCGTCCCCGATCTGCCAGACGGCTCCGGCCTCGGCGAAGCCGGCCACCCGCAGCATGGCGACATGTTCGGAGATGGTCGGTGTGTCCGACTTGGCGTGCTCGACCGCCGCAGCCGACCGGGCCGCGACCAGCTCGGCCAACTCCGGAGCGGTCTCGACGGCCTGCCACCAGGCCTGCCAGTCCTCGGCACCACCCGCTCGCGCCCGGCGCTCCCGCCCGAACCGGACCGCCCGGGTCACCTCGTCGAGACGCGGCTGGATGTCGCCGTCCTCGATGTGGTCGCCGTTGACGAAGACGCCGCCCGGACGGATCAGCGCCGCGCACTCGCGCAGCAGCCGAGCCAGCTCGCGGCGGTTCATCCAGTGCAGCGCGGTGGTGCTCACGATCGCGTCCGGCGCCCGGTCCAGGCCCAGTCGATGGTGCCAGCCGGGCGTCCGGAGATCGCCCTCGACGAACCGCAGTCCGGGCCGGTCACCGTAGGCCGACCGGGCCATCTCGAGCAGGAGCGGATCGGCGTCGATGCCGACCACCTGCGCACCCCGCATCCGGTGGGCGAGGCGGGCCGCGAGCGAGCCGGGGCCGCAGCCGAGGTCGACGACCAGCGGATCGGACCGGCCGGAAGTCGCCTGAACGACATCGGCGACGACGGCGAACCGCTCCTCGCGGTCGGTGATATAGACCTCCTGTTGGCGGTCCCATCGGTCAAGCCATTGGCGGGCGGTGTCAGTGGCGAGCATGAAGTCCTCCATCACTGTCGTAAGCTTGTTTATCAGTAACGATACGACGAACAGGAGTGACTGATCAAGTGGATTTCAACAGTCACATGGATGCGATCGTCGCGGCCGCGGTACGGCTGGTCAATGTGGTGTCTCCGGGTCAGAAGCAGGGCCGCGAGTACGCCGTCCCGACCGGAGCGGAGCTCACTCGCGCGGTCAACGAGGCGATCGGGGTCGATCAATCTCCCCGGGCCCTGTCCGATGCCGCGGCCAGAGAGCTCGCCGGGCGGGCGGACCGGCTGCGGACGGTCTTCGAGGCGGTGGCGGACGGCGATCTTGACCGGGCCGCGGGCCACCTCAACGACCTCATGACGGCGATCGGCGTCCGGCCGCTGCTGCAGCGACACGATGGAGAGCCGTGGCATCTGCACTTCCATGGCGACAACGAGGCCACCGTCGACAACTGGCTGGCCGGATTGACCCTCGGCCTCGCGGTCGTGATCGGAAGCGAGCATGCCGATCGCCTGGGCGTGTGTGTCGCCCAGGCGTGTGATCGGGTCTACGTCGACGTGTCGCGCAACGGCCGGCGGCGGTTCTGCTCGACCGCCTGCCAGAGCCGGGTCAAGGCCGCGGCCTATCGGGCGCGACGCGCCGGCGCCTGACGAGAGAGTCGGCATCGCGGGGAGCTAGGACCGCGATGCCGACTCTCCGGGCTCAGCGTGCACGGGACTTGCGGGTCCGGCGCAGTTGGCGGCGACGGTGCGAGGCGGCGATCTGCCGGCGAGCACGGTCGCGACGGTAGTTGTCTTCTTCAACCACGTAGATGTTCGACAGCATCGTCATCTCCTGCTCGTGAGTTCTGATGCTGTAAGACTCGTCCTCTAAGGACCCCTAGGACATCGGAACAATGCCTTATCCGCTGGTCACGACCCACTGAGCAGGCTTAGGTGGGCTCAGTTGACCCTGGTCGGAGCCAGCTGCAGGAAGCGGCGTACGACCGGTCCGGCGTCGCTGTTGCCGCCTTCGCCGTCGACCACGAGACTGGCGAACGCGACGTCGCCGCGATAGCCGATCATCCAGCCGTGCGTACGCGGCGGATCGGCCGTGCCGTACTCCGCCGTCCCGGTCTTGGCCGCGATCTGACCAGGCAGATCGCGCAGCGACGAGGCGGTGCCCTGGGTCACGACCATCCGCATGATCCGGCGCAGATCGTCGTCGGTGGAGGCGGGCAGCGGCTCGCCGACCGGCTGACCGCCCTCGCCGACGATCAGGCTCGGCGTCCGGGCCTGTCCGGAGTCGACCGCGGCCGCGACCAGCGCCATGCCCAGCGGACTCATCAGGACCCGGGCCTGGCCGATCATCGACGCCGCCTTGTCGACCTGGCTGTTGTTCGTCGGCACCGACCCGGAGTAGGCGTCCAGTGGCAGGTCCCACTTGGCGCCGACGCCGAACCACTGCGTCGCCGTCTGATGCATGGCGTCGTTGCTCAGCAGATGCGCCCGGTCCACGACGGTCGTGTTGCACGACGCCGCGATCGCGTCGGCGAAGGTTGATCCGCTCGGGAGCGAGGTGAACTCGTAGTTCTTGAACCGCTTGCCGTCGATCACCGTCGTGCTCGGGCAGTCGACCGGCGCGTCGATGTCCTGACCGGCGTCGATCAGGGCCGCGACGGACACCGTCTTGAACGTCGAGCCCGGCGGGTACTGGCCGATCAGGCCGGTGTCGTACGACGTGATCTCCGGCCCGTTCGCATCGGCCAGGATCTCGCCGGTACGCGCATTGACCGCGACCAGCACGGTCGTCTTGGTCTGCCCGGCGAGAGCCCGCTCGGCGGCGTCCTGGAATCGGTAGTCGAGCGTCGTACGGACCGGCTTGCCGGGAGCCATCGGCACGTGCCACAGCTGCGCCTTTTGCTTGCCGGACTTGGCATCGACCAGCAACACTCCACCGCCCGGCGAGCCGGCGAGCTGCCGCTCGTACGCCGCCTGCAGCCCGCTCGAGCCGAGGACGTCGGTGTCCATCGCGAGCGGACCGGCGGTGCGGATCGTCTCGGCGGTGGCCGGCGAGACGGTCCCGAGGATCGCCCGGCCCCACTCCGACGTCGGCGTGAGCGGCAGCCGTCCCGGATCGACCGCGACACCGGGGATCTTGAGCAGTCGGCTGCGCACCGGCTGGTAGTCGGACTTCCGCAGCGTGATCACGTCGACGAACCAGTCCGGCTCGGCCGCGTCCGCACGTTTCTGCAGGTCGTTGCCGTCGACGCCGAGCAGGTCGGCCAGCGCCGGATAGCTGCTCGGCTTGGCCTTCCCTGGCACCACACCGATCCGATAGACCGCGCGGTAGGACGTGAGCTGCACGCCCCGACGGTCCAGGATCGGCGCCCGCTTCGGCACGGTCCGGGCGCGGTCGAACGTGGTCTGCTCGGTCAGCTTCGGGTGCAGTACGGCGGGCTCCCAGTGCACGGCCCAGCCGTCACCGGACTCGACCGTGCTGACCTCGGTGTCGTAGGTCCAATCGCCGAGCCCGTCCAGGGAGGCGGAGACCGTCAGCGTCTGGGTGCAGCCCTGGTCGGTGCACTTGGGCTCGCCAGTCGGGCTGACCTGGGCCTTCGAGATCAGCAGTTCGTCGTTCATGTCGGTCAACGCGCTGCTGGCCGGATCAGGAGCATCCGTCGCCGAGCCGAAGGCCTTCGCGTCGGCCGCCGACCAGGCCTCGGCCAGCGTGTCGATCGGCCCGGCCGCCGCGTCGGTGTCGTCCGAGTCCCCGCTGCATGCGGCCAGCGTCGCGATCGCCATCGTTCCGGCAGCCGTCAGCGCCGTCGTACGTCTCATCTGCCCCACCCTTCGTCCCCGAGCCCCGAGAGTCGGCGCAACTTCGCACCAACACTCCGCCAAGTCTGCAGTCTCGCACCAACAGTTGGCGCCTCACGGTGCCGGGGCCGGACGGTCAGCCGATGTCGATCGTCGCCAGGCGTGGCACCGCCGAGCAGGCGACCCAGAGCGAGGCGGTGGCGACCCCGATCGCTCCGACGACCAACGCCGCATAGGCCCCCGCACGCGTGGCGATCAGCCCGCCGAGAGCGGCGCCGAGCGGGATCGCGCCCCACGAGATCATCCGGTACGCCGCGTTGACCCGACCCCGCAGCTCGGCCGAGACGGCGGTCTGACGCAGGCTCACGCCGTGCACATTGGCGATCCCGATGCCGATGCCCATGGTGAGGAAGACCAGGCAGAGCAGGAGCAGCGGCCAGTCGACCCGGTTGACCAGGACAGCCGCGACCGGCGCCAGGTTGCCGATGACGAGCGTGGTCAGGAGCACCCGACCGTAGCCGTACCGCCGGGTGAATCGAGCACCGAACCAGGCGCCGAGGAACGACCCGGCGCCGCCCATCGTGAAGACCAGACCGACCGCGGCGGCGGAGAACTCGAGATCGCGTACGAGGATCAGCATGAGCGCGAGGAAGAAGATCTCGCTGAAGATGTTGTACGTCGTCGACTCACCGAGCAGCGGCCGGATGTAGCGGTTGCCGAGCGCGATCCGAAGGCCCTCGACGATCTCGCGACCGGAGCCGCTGGACTCGATCGCGGCCCGATCCCCCGGCAGCTCTGCGGGAACCCGGATCCGGCGCAGACTCAGGGCCGACACGAGGAAGCCGACCGCGTTGGCGACGATGGCGAACGGAGCCGACACGGCCTGGACCAACAGCCCACCGAGTCCGCGACCGCCGATCTCGTTGGCCGCCTGGGTGGCTGTGATCTTGCCGTTGGCGTCGACCAGCATGTCCTTCGGCACCAGGCTCGGCAGCAAGGCGAAGTCTGCGACCTGGTAGAGCACGGTGAGGGTCGCGGCGCAGAAGATCGTCACGCACAGCAGCTCGATGCTGGCGAAGCCGGCCCACACCGAGATCGGAATGCTGGCGACCAGCACGAACCGGCCGAGGTCCGAGCCCACCATCATCAGGAGCTGCCCAGAGCGTCGCCGGTCGACGAGCAGACCCAGCGGCAGCGTCGCCAGCAGGAACGGAAGGAACTGCGCGAAGCGAACCGCGCTGAGCTCGGCCGGGCTGGCCGACAGGGTCACCAGGGCCAGCAGCGGCACCGCGATCTCGGCGATCTCGGTGCCGAGCGACGAGGCACCCGAGCCGATCCACAGGCGCCGGAAGTTGGCATTCGTCAAGGCGCTCTGATGCGCCCCGGGTCGCATAACCTGTGTCATGCCCAATAGGGTTATTCATAACCAGCCGATGATGCAAGGCGGTTATGCTGGGTTCATGCTCTCGACGCCGGCACCCGGAGCGCTCGAGGCCGTCCGTCAGTTCGTCAACACGCTGGACGTCGAGACCGGCGTGGATCAACTCGACGACGTGGACGGCCTGCGGGCCTGGCTGGTCGCGTACAGCCCCCTGACCGATGCGGCGCCGACGGCTCGCGAAGTCCGGCGCGCGACCGACCTGCGCGAGGCACTCCGCGAGGCCATGGCCGCCAATCACGACCGCTCCGACGTCCCGGCCGAGGTCCGGACGATCCTCGACGACGGCGCCAGGCAGGCCGACCTGTCGGTGGAGTTCACGCCCGACCGCGGCTGGCGTACGACGGCGCGAGCTCCCGGTGTCGACGGCGCCCTCGGCACGCTGCTCAGCGCCGTGGTCGACGCGATGGCCGACGGCACCTGGCGTCGCCTCAAGGTCTGTGCCGACGACGAGTGCCGATGGGCGTTCTACGACACGTCCCGGGCTGTCACGGGCAAGTGGTGCACGATGCAGGTCTGCGGCAATCGGGCCAAGCAGCAGGCCTGGCGCGATCGTCAGCGCTGAGCGCGACGCCGCTGGACGATCCGCCGGCCGGCGAGCCCGACCACCAACATCCCGGCTCCGATCGCGACCGCGCTGGGCGGGAGCGTGACGGCGAGGACGGCGCAACCGGCCAGGCCGAGCACGTTCCAGCCACGTGACCAGCGCCGTTGCTCGGCGGGCTGGGTGTACGCCGACGCGTTCGCGATCGCGTAGTAGGTCAGGACGCCGAACGACGAGAAGCCGATCACGCCGCGCAGGTCGACGGTCAGGACCAGCACACCGACGACAGCGGCGACGGCGAGCTCGGCATGGTGCGGGACCCGGAACCGCGGATGCACGGCGTCGAGCACCCGCGGCAGGTCGCCCTCTCGAGCCATCGCCAGGCTGGTCCGCCCGACTCCGGCGATGAGTACGAGCAGCGCACCGAGACTCGCGACGGCGGCACCGACCCGTACGACCGGCTCCGCCCACGCGGCCCCGGCGACGTCGACCGCGGTCGCCAGTGGCGCGGTCGAGTCGGCGATCGCCTCCGGCCCACTGGCGAGAAGCACGCTGATCCCGACGGCGGCATACACCACCACGACGATCGCCAACGCGATCAGAATGGCCCGTGGGATCGCCCGCGACGGATCGCGGACCTCCTCGCCGAGCGTGGCGATCCGGGCGTACCCCGCGAAGGCGAAGAACAGCAGTCCGGCCGCCTGCAGGACGTCGTAGGGTCCAGCGCTGGACCAGCCGTCGAGGTGATCGGCCGACATCGTGCCGCCGGTCAGCGCCAGCACCACGACGAGTCCGAGGACGGCCAGCGTTGCCACGACCAGGACCCTGGTGAGCAGGGCGGTCTTGCCGACGCCTCGGTAGTTCGCCGCCGTCAGGACGAGCACCGCCGCGAGACCGAGCAGCCGCTGCGCCCACTCCGGTCCCTCGACCGCGTACGCCCCGAAGGTCAGTGCCATCGCGGCGCAGGACGCGGTCTTGCCGATCACGAACCCCCACCCGGCGACGAAGCCCCAGGTCGGACCGAGCCGCTCGCGGCCGTAGACGTAGGTCCCGCCCGAGACGGGATAGACCGCGGCGAGCTGCGCCGAGGCGGCGGCGTTGCAGTAGGCCACGAAGGCCGCGATGCCGAGGCCCACCAGCAGGCCGGATCCGGCGACGGCCGCGGCCGGGCCGAAGGCCGAGAACACCCCGGCTCCGAGCATCGCGCCGAGCCCGACCACGACGGCGTCGGTCGTCGACAACCGCCGAGCCAGCATCGGTGACTGCTCAGGCATCGCAGGCACCGTATGCCACGACAGTGACGCGGAGGTTGCGATCGCTCATGCCAGGGCCGCGCGCAGCTCCTTCGCCGTCTGGATCGCCTCCTCGGGCGTGATCGCCTGCGACTCGAGCTCGCCGATGCGGGCGGTGCCGGGGGCGTCGCCGGTGCGCCACGGCACCAGCCAGACATGCAGATGCGGATGCGCCTTCATCGACGCCCACGAGTACACGCGCTCGGCGTCGACGACCCGATGGATCGCGCCGGTGAGCTTGCCAAGCACGACGCCGAAGGTCGCGGCCTCATCCGGTGTCATCTCGGCCGCGTCGAGGAAGTGCCGGCGCGACTCGAGTACGACCACGCCGCGCGGTCCGTACGTCGCCGGCACGTGACCGGCGACCCAGTGCGCGTCCTCGTAGACCCAGCCGCCCGGCGGATCGTCCTCGCCACGACTGTCCTGGCAGAACCAGCACGGCTCGACTGACTCGGTTGCCATCTCGACTCCTCCCGACGATCCTTGAGACGAGAGTTATCGGAACATGAAACAGTCTGTTTCAACAACCGAGGGACCCGATGAACCGCAAGCTCTTCGACGTCGCGGTCGCACTGCTTCGCGAGGACGGCTGGGAGGCGCTCAATCTCGACCGGATCGCCGAGCGGGCCGGCGTCTCGCGCGCGACCGTCTGGCGGCACGGCATCACGCGGGACTCGGTCGAGCAGGAGCTCCGGCTGCAGCTCGCGGCGGACTACCGAGACCTGCTGTGGCCGGTGCTCGCGATGCCGGGCACCGGCGCCGAACGGCTCGAGGCCGGCATCGCCGCGCTGTGCAGGCTGGCCGATCGGCACCTGGCGCTGCTGGCGCACTCTGAGATGTACCTCCACGACGCCGTGGTGCTCGACGAGGGCGTCGAGGTGAACATGCTGGCGCCGTTCGTCCGGTTCCTCGAGGACGGTCAGGCCGACGGGAGTCTGACCGCCGTCGAGGAGCCCTGGCCGTACGTAGCACTGCTCCTGAGCGCGATCGTCCTGCCCTACGTCCACCTGCGAGTGCACCACGCCGAGTGGGGCTGGACGACCGAGCGGGCGACGGCGTACGTCCTCGGGCTGCTCGGCCGCGGTTACCTCCCCAGGCCGGCCTGATCCCGGCCTCTGCTGTCAGCAGATTGCCTTGGGTCGGGTACGGGCGCGGCCGGAGGATCGATGCATGACGACCGCAGTAGCCGAACCCTCGTACTCCACACTCGACGACCAACTCGCGACCCGGCTGCTCCATCAGCGCATCATCGTCTTGGGCACCGAGGTCGACGACCCGGTCGCCAACCGGCTGTGTGCCGAACTCCTGCTGCTGTCCGCCGAGGATCCGCGCACCGACATCAGCCTCTACATCAACTCGCCCGGCGGCTCGGTCAGCGCCGGCCTCGCGATCTACGACACGATGCGGCTGATTCCCAACGACGTCAGCACGCTCGCGATGGGCCTGGCCGCCAGCATGGGCCAGTTCCTCCTGTGCGCCGGCACCCCCGGCAAGCGCTACAGCCTGCCGCATGCACAAGTGCTCCTGCACCAGGGCTCGGCCGGCTTCGGTGGCTCGGCCGCCGACATCGAGATCTACGCCCAGCAGCTGGAACGGACCAGCGCGCTGATGACCCGGCTGACGGCCGAGCTCACCGGGCAGTCGGTCGAGCGGGTCGACCAGGACAGCCGGCGGGACCGGTGGTTCGACGCCGACGCCGCCCTCGAGTACGGGTTCATCGACCACATCGTCGAGCGAGTCTCCGACGTACGTCCCTCGGTGACCGCAGATCGAAAGGTAGGGATCTGACGATGTCGCAGTACACCATTCCCACGGTCGTCGAGAAGACGTCGAGAGGCGAGCGCGCGTACGACATCTACTCGCAGATGCTGTCGGAGCGGATCGTCTTCCTCGGCACCGAGATCGACGACGGCGTCGCCAACGTCGTGATGGCGCAGCTGCTCCATCTGGAGTTCGCCAGCCCGGACCGGGAGATCGGCCTCTACATCAACTCCCCCGGCGGCTCGTTCAGCGCGATGACGACGATCTACGACACGATGCAGTTCATCCGGCCGGACGTCGCCACCATCTGCATGGGCCAGGCCGCGTCCGCGGCGGCGGTGCTGCTGGCCGCCGGCACGCCCGGCAAGCGCGCGGTGCTCCCGCACGCGAAGGTCGTGCTGCAGCAGCCGTCGAGCCAGGCCCGCGGCGCCCTGCCGGACCTGGCCGTCCAGGCTCGTGAGGTGAACCGGATCCGGACCGCGATGGAGGAGATCCTCAGCGAACACACGGGGCACTCGATGGCGAAGATCCGCAGCGACACCGACCGCGACCTGACCCTCACCGCGGAGGAGGCCGTCGGCTACGGCCTGGCCGACCGGGTGCTGGTCCGTCGCGAGGAGCTCGCACTCGCCACGGTCAGCGCCTGAGCGGGGCAGATTGGACGAATCTTGAGGGATTCGGGTAGCCAGGGCGACCCATATCCCTCAAGATTCGTGGTCAGTCGGCTCGGAGCGTCAGGCGGCCAGGCAGAGCGGTTCGCCGGGGCTGCCGGACGTACCTGGGCCACGCCGTGGCGATGCGATCCGGATCGACTCCAGCCGTACGACGGGCGCGCGATCCCGACCCTCGACGGTCGGGCGGCGGACGCCGGCCAGCAGGTCGGCCAACTCGACGTTCAACGCGTCGCAGAGCGCATCGAGGATCTCCGACGACGCCTCCTTGCGGCCGCGTTCGAGCTCGGAGAGGTACTGCATCGACACCCGCGCGGCGGCAGCCACGTCGGCAAGCGTCCGGCCCTGCTCGAGCCGGGTCCGCCGGAGCCCCTCGCCGAGCACCCTCCGCAGCAGCGGCCGTGGTGGCCGGCGACGTTTGCGCGGGTCGATCGTGGGTGGCTCCGCCATGATCCGACAGTACGTTCGCCGCCGACGCGTCCGGAAGCAGGTTTCGCCGCCAGCGTAAGAATCCCGACGGACGAGAGAATCGACATTGCGGGGGCTATCGGCCCCTGAATGTCGATTCTCTCGTGGCGCGGGCTACGACCGCTTCGGGAACAGCTGCCTGTCGGGCTGACACACCGTTCCCGACGGCGGCAGCCTCCCGTCGACCAGGTAGCGGTCCTCCCTGGCGGTCACACAGGCGCTGACGCCGAGCGCGCCATGACCCCAACCGTTCATCATCAGCAGCCGCGACCCGTCGAGCTTCGAGTTGACCACGCGCGCCCCGCTGATCGGCGTCGCGGGGTCGTGGGCGTTGCCGATCACGAGCACCGGTGCGGAAGTGTGGACGTTCCACGGCCCGAAGAACGAGTCGGCCTTCGAACCGGGCCACTGGGCGCACTCCGACGAGGCCCAGGTCCAATCCCGGCCGAACCACGGCCCTTCGCGATCGGCCCGCTTGCCGGCGGCGATCCACGCCCTCGGGTTGTGCGGGTTGATGCTGTCGGCGCACGACACACCCTGGAACGACGGGAACTGCAGGTCGCCCAACCCGTACGGTCCGGGCAGCCGGATCCGATGGATCGCCCGATGCAGCGCCTGGTGCGCCGACGCCACGTCGGAGCGTGCCCGCGCCGCCCGGGAGCCGAACAAGTCGCGGTACGTCTGATTGATGTAGCGCATCAGGTAGCGGTACGCAGACCCGTCGTACAGCGAGCTGAGCGCGTCGCCGACCCAGTTCGGGTAGGTGAGCCGGAAGCCCTGCATCTGCACCGGACCGCGCTTGAGCCGGTGCACGATCCGCAGCCACTTGGCGGTCGCATCGCCGGCCAGTGGGCAGCGGTTCTTGCCGACCCGGTCGCACTCCGCGAACGCCGACGTCAGGGCATCCCAGGCGCCGACGCCACTGCGCAGCCGGGTCGAGAACGGCAGCGCCTTCGCCTGGTCGCCGCGCCCGGTCGACCAGGCGACCGGGTCGAGTACGCCGTCGACGATCATCGCCCGGATGTGGTCGGGGAACATCGCGGCGTACGTGGTGCCGAGGTAGGTGCCGTACGAGATCCCGTAGTAGTTGAGCTGGTCCTCGCCGAGCGCCTGCCGGATCAGGTCCATGTCACGCGCGGTGTCGGCGGTCGACATGTGGTCGATGATCGGGTTGGCGCCGGTCGCGCACAGGTTCGTGACGTGGCGGTCGAAGCGCAGCTGGATCTTGATCTGCTGGTGCGTGTACGGGAAGGCCTGCCGCGGGTACGGCGGTGGATTCTGCGGCCCCTTGCATCGGAGCGCGTCGCTGCCGCCGACGCCGCGTGGGTCGATGCCGACGACATCGAAGCGCTGCGCGACCTCCTTGCCGAGCGCGTGTGCGGCGTACGGCGCGAACTCAGCCGCGCTGCCGCCGGGCCCACCGGGGTTGACGAACAGGGTGCCGATCCGCTGGGCCGGCCGGTTCGCCGGATCCATCAACAGTTGCAGCTTGATCGTCGGGCCGTTCGGATGGTCGTAGTCGAGCGGCACCGGAACCCGGGCGCACTTGAATTGGTGCGCGAACCGGCACGGATGCCAGTCGATCGTCGGGATCGGCGCGACGACCTCGGTGTCCGGCGCGGCCGCGCTCGCGGCGCCGGTCGCACCGGCCGACGGTCCGGTGACTGCGGTGAGTCCCATGACCGCCGTGGCGGCCGCGACGGTGGTGGCGATGATCAGGCGGGGCGAGCGGCGACTCGTACTCATGGTGCTCCTTCGGCCGCGGCACGCTCGGTCGACGCACTGCGATCGGAGCCACCCTTCTACTGAGGGTAGGCAAATCCCGCGACACACCCGGCGTGTCGCGGGATTTGGCTACCGCCAGTGGGAGGGGTCAGGCGAACCGCGCGCCGGATTCGGCCTTCTCGACCAGGAGGGCCGGGGGCTCGAACCGGTCGCCGTAGGCCGCCGCGAGCTCACGAGACCGGGCCACGAATCCGGCCGGACCGCCCTCGTAGCCGTTGATGTGCTGGAGCGCACCGCCGAGGCAGGGCGGGAAGCCGATGCCGAAGATCGAGCCGATGTTCGCGTCCGGCACCGAGCGGAGTACGCCTTCGGCCAGGCACCGCACGGTCTCGATCGACATGATGAACGTCAGCCGCTCCTGCAGATCCCGGTAGGGCACCGGGCCCTCGCCCGTCACCGGATCGGACTTGGTGCCGACGAAATGCTCCCATAGGCCCGGCCACAACTGCTTCGGCCCGTCGGCGGGGTAGTCGTAGAAGCCCGCCCCGGCGGACTTGCCGGTGCGATCGAACTCGTCGACCATCCGATCCACGACCGCCATCCCGGGATGCTCTCCGAAGCTGAACCCCTCGGCCTCGGCTGCCGCCTTGGCCTCCTTGGCGATCTTGCGCGGCAGCGTCAGGGTCACCTCGTCGATCATGGCCAGCGGCGGCGCCGGGAATCCGCTCGTGACCGCGGCCTTCTCGATCGACGCCGGGCTGACGCCGTCGCCGAGCATCGCGGCGGCCTCGAGTACGAGCGTGCCGAACACCCGCGACGTGAAGAACCCACGCGAGTCGTTGACGACGATCGGCGTCTTCTTGATCTGCCGGACGCAGTCGTATGCCTTGGCTAGCGCGACGTCCGAGGTCTTCTCGCCCACGATGATCTCGACCAGCGGCATCTTGTCGACCGGGGAGAAGAAGTGGATGCCGACGAAGTCCTCCTGCCGCTGCACTCCGGTGGCAAGCGAGGTGATCGGCAGTGTCGACGTGTTCGAGCCGAGCAGCGCGTCAGGTGCCACAACGTCCTCGATCTCGCGGAACACCTGGTGCTTGACGTCGGGGTCCTCGAACACCGCTTCGATGACCATGGAGCAGCCCGCCAGGTCGGCGGCGTCGGCGGTCGGATGGATCCGGGTCAGGATCTCGTCGCGCTTCTCGGGTGTCGAGCGGCCCTTGTCGACCTGCTTGTCGAGGAGCTTCTGGGAGTACGCCTTGCCCTTCTCGGCCGCCTCGATGCTCACGTCCTTGAGCACCACGTCGATGCCGGCCTTCGCCGATACGTACGCGATGCCGGCGCCCATCATTCCGGCGCCGAGGATCGCGAGCTTGGTGGCCTGCCACTTCGGCGGGTCAGACGGCCGCGAGCCGCCGGCGTTGATGTGGTTGAGGTCGTACCAGAACGCCTGGGTCATGTTCTTGAACGTCTGGCCGACGATCAGGTCGACGAGGTAGCGCGACTCGATCCGGCACGCGGTCTCGAAGTCGACCTGGGCGCCCTCGACGGCCGCGGACATGATGCTGCGCGGCGCGGGGTACGGCGCGCCCTTGGTCTGCTTGCGCAGGTTGCCTGGGAACGCAGGCAGGAACTGCGCCAGCTTCGGGTTGTTCGGCTTGCCGCCGGGCATCTTGTAGCCCTCGCGGTCCCACGGCTGCGTCGCGGCCTCGGCGTCGTCGGCGTGCTCAGTGATCCAGGCTCGGGCCGCCGGGATCAGGTCGTCGACGCTGCCGACCAACTCGTCGACCAGGCCGGTGTTCCTGGCTCGCTCCGGCTTCATTCGCGGCCCCTGGAGCAGCACGTCCATCAGGGCCTTCTGCAGGCCGAACATCCGTACCGTCCGGGTAATGCCGCCGCAGCCCGGCAGCAGACCCAGGCTCACCTCGGGCAGCCCGAACTCACTGCGTCCGTCGTCGACCGCGATCCGGTGGTGGCAGGCCAGCGCGATCTCGAGTCCGCCGCCGAGCGCGGTGCCGTTGAGTGCCGCGACGACCGGCTTGCCGATGGTCTCGAGCACCCGCAGCTGGGCCTTGACCTCTTCGATGACCTCGAACAGTCGCCGCGCGTCGGCCTTGGTCGCCCGCGTCATCAGGTCGATATCGCCGCCGGCGAAGAAGGTCGACTTGGCGCTGGTCACGATGACACCGGTGATGTCGTCGCGCTCGGCCGCCAGCCGGTCGACCGCCGCCCGCATGCCACGCGTGTAACGCTCGTTCATCGTGTTGGCGCTGTGGCCCGGGTCGTCGAGGGTCAACGTGACGACGCCGTCGTCGCTGCGCTCGTACCGTACGGCGGAAGCCTCAGTCATGGTCAGTCCTTCCTCAACCGCGGAGTCGGTCACAGCGCCTCGATCACGGTGGCGCAGCCCATGCCGCCGCCGACGCACAGGGTGGCGAGGCCGTAGCGCTGATCGCGACGGTGCAGCTCGTCGACCAGAGTGCCGAGGATCATCGCGCCGGTGGCGCCGAGCGGGTGGCCCATCGCGATCGCGCCGCCGTTGACGTTGACGACATCGTGCGGGATCGACAGGTCCTTCATGAACCGGAGTACGGCGGCGGCGAACGCCTCGTTCATCTCGAACAGGTCGATGTCGGAGACGTCGAGTCCGGCCTTGGCGAGTGCCTTGCGGCTGGCCGGCGCCGGTCCGGTGAGCATGATCGTCGGCTCGGAACCGCTGACAGCCGCGCTGACGATCCGGGCTCGAGGCGTCAGGCCGTTGCGCTTGCCGGCCTCCTCGCTGCCGATCAGCACGAGACCCGCGCCGTCGACGATGCCGGACGAGTTGCCGGCATGGTGAACGTGGTTGATCTTCTCGACCCAGTGGTACTTCTCCAGCGCGACCGAGTCGAAGCCGCCGAAATCACCGATTGCGGCGAACGACGGCTTCAGCCCGGCAAGCGTCTCCACCGTCGTACCCGGCCGGATGAACTCGTCCTGGTCGAGCACGGTCAGCCCGTTGCGATCCACGACCGGGATCAGCGACTCGCCGAACCAGCCGTTCGCAGTCGCCTTGGCCGCCCGGGCCTGCGACTCAGCGGCGAACGTGTCGACGGTCGCGCGGTCGAAGCCCTCGATCGTCGCGATCAGGTCGGCGCTGATGCCTTGGGGGATGAAGTCGGTCTGGAACGCCGTCTCGGGGTCGGTGTACCAAGCGCCGCCGTCCGAGGCCATCGGCACCCGGCTCATCGACTCGACGCCGCCCGCGACGATCAGGTCCTCCCAGCCGGATCGGATCCGGGCCGCCGCCTGGTTGACCGCCTCCAGACCCGACGAGCAGAACCGATTGAGCTGGACACCGGCGACCGTGTACGGCAGGCCGGCGGCGAGGGCGGCCGTCTTCGCGATGTCCCCGCCTTGGTCCCCGATCGGACCGACGACGCCGAGTACGACGTCCTCGACCTGCGCCGGATCCAGCTCCGGATGGCGACGCTGGACCTCTTTGAGCAGGCCGGTCACAAGGGTGATGGGTTTGACCTCATGCAGCGAGCCGCTCTGCTTACCGCGGCCGCGCGGGGTCCGAATCGCGTCGTAGACGTACGCCTCGGTCATAGCGAGTGATCCTCTGCCGTCGGGCCAATGTGTATCCGTCTTCGATTCTGACACCGATACTGTCACGGTCGAAAGTCCGTCGGCTGTGGCGCTCGTCATGCCGTCGCCGCAGAAGTTGTCAGGCGCTGGTCGGGCCCCAGCCCGAGTGGCGCCTGACAACGCGTCCAGACGTGACAGATGCACCGAGCGGAGTGGTGCTCGGTGCATCTGTCACGTACTGCTGGGCGGCATGGTCGGGCGGTGGGCCGCGGCGACACCAGCCGGGTGTTGCCGGCGGATCTCGCCCGCTGGATCGCTGCGACGGTGCATATCCGGTCGGCAGGATGCCGGCGAAGCCGGCACTCCAGCGACTCACCGGGGTGACGGTGAGCCAGCCCGAGCTGATGCCGACGGGTCGGAGCCCGGTGCCCGACGTGGTGGTCCAGGCGGTGATGACGCGTTCGGTCCCGATGATCAGTGCGCCGGCGACGGCGGCGTCCAGCCAGTAGTGGTTGCCGGTGCCGACGATGACCAGCAGGGTGATGATCGGGTGGCCGATCCACAGCCACCGCCAGGGGGTGCGGGCGACCCGGATGATGCCGACCGCGACCAGCACCGCCCAGCCGAAGTGCAGCGACGGCATGGCGGCGAACTGGTTGGCCACCGAGTCGTGCTGGGGGGCGGTGGCGTACACGTTCGGGCCGTACATCGCCGCGGTGTCCACGAACCCCAGGCCGTGCAGCATCCGGGCCGGGGCCAGCGGGAACGCGGCGTGGATCAACAGGGCGAAGCCGGTCAGCATCGCCATCGAGGTCCGGATCCGGGTGTACTGCTCACGCGACTTGATGAACATCCAGACCAAGAACCCGGCGGTCAGCGGGAAGTGGACGGTGAAGTAGTAGATGTTCGCGAACCGGGCCAGCCACTCACTGGACAGCAGCAGATGCTGCACCGCCAACTCGTTCGGCAGATGCAGGGTCTGCTCCCAGCCAACCATCTCACCGGCGTTGTGGAACGCCGTCGCCGGCGAATGCTCGATCAGCATCCGGCCGTACCGATAGGCGCCCAACAACACCACCACCAACAACAACTCAAGACCGACCGCACGCAACAACGACGCCCGCGGCGAACGCGACGATGTCGACATCTGCATGATCGGCCTCCTTCGAGCTGTTGTTGATGCGATGGCACTAGCTTTGTGAATTCTGGCAGCGGGCGACATGGGGATAAGCCCCGAAAGACCCTGGGGTTACCCCTACTCGTGATCGGTGGCCAGCTCACCCGGCCGGTGGACCCGCGGCGCCTGCCGAGCGGCCCGGCGGCGCGCTTGGGTCATGGCGCGGCGGGGCATCTCCCGCCGGTCCGCCAGCTGTGAGATGACGTACGGCGTGTAGCTCGACAACATGGGACTTCTCCTGTGACTCGACAACATTGGAAGGACGTTGGGTCCTCTGGTTGTGATACGTAGAGCCTGCCCGTCTGAGGGGGCACTCCACATAGGGACATCGCCTTATCTTTTGTGGCGCCGTCTCAGAGACGCCTTAGATGAGCGCGATCGAGGTGTCGTCGCAGGTCAGATGGCACGTTTCTGATGACTAGACGTGACCAGGAGTGGCGGTTCGGTCACCGGAAGTGGGTGCGGTTCCGGGCTGTCGAGAACGGGCTGCATAGGTCACGAGGACGTGGGTAATGACCCTGCGGCGATGCGGCCGGTCCGGCGGCGCTTGTCGGGCCGGTTCGTCCTCGCTCGTGGGTCGCCGAGTGGCAGCTCGGCGACCCACGTCGCTGTCCGGGCCGGTCGACCTCGCCGAGCAGGCGCGATCGTGGTCCGCGATGCCGGCCGCGCCTTACCCTCGTCGCATGACCGATACGCAGGCCGACGCGGCGACCGAGTCGGTGGAAGGCCGGCCCGACGACGAGACCTTGAGCGTCGACGAGTTGGCGCGACGCGTGGGCATGTCGGTGCGGACCGTACGGTTCTACGCCGGCCGCGGACTGATCCCGCCGCCACGGCGAGCCGGTCGCAACGGCTACTACGGGCCCCATCACATCGCCCGGCTCGAGCTGGTCCGGGAGCTGCAGGCGCACGGCTTCACCCTGTCGGCGATCGAGGGCTACCTCGACCGGATCCCGGCGGGCGCGTCGCCGCAGGACGTCGCGTTGCATCGGACACTGCTCGCGCCGTGGATGCCGGACCTGCCGGAGACGATCGACCGGGCCGCGCTCGACGACCGATGCGGCCGGACCCTGTCCGACGACGATCTCGAGACGCTGATCGCGCTGCGGCTGGTCGAGCCGACGCCGGACGACGACGTCTTCCGGGTGGCGTCGGCGTTGCTCGGCCTCGGCATGGAGCTGCTCGACCTCGGACTCCCTCGTGACGTGGCGGTGGCGGCGCAGCGGATCTTCCACCAGCACGGCACGGCGATCGCCGAGGAGTTGTCCGAGCTGTTCCGTACCCAGGTCTGGCCGCACTACAAGGAGGCCGGCGTCTCGCCCGAGCGACTGCAGGCCATGGTCGAGCGGTTCAAGCCCGTGACGGTCCAGGCGCTGGTCGCGTCGTACGAGACCGCGGTCAACGAGCGGCAACGCGAGTCGGTACGCCGTCGACGCTGACGGGGGCGGCAAGTGTTGGCGTGACATTGCCGCTGCCACGCAGAGTTGGTGCATTCTTGCGCCAACAGTTGGGTCAGGCGGAGCGGCGGCGGCCCACGTAGCGCTGGCGGACCTCCGGCGGCAGCTTCTCGGCGGCCAGACGCACCGCTGCCCGTGGCATCGCCGCCGCATGCTCGTCGAGGAAGCCGACCAGGGTCGGCTGGTCGCGGGTGCCGGCGTGCTTGAGGAAGATCCCGACCGCGTTGTGGACCACCGGCTCCGGGTCCACCGCAAGCTCAGCCGCGATCGCGTACGAGTCCGCGATGTCGTCGTCGGTCCCGGCGCGCACGAAGTAGAGCGGTGCCGTGATCGCCGTACGCCGTCGCAGTGGCTCGTCGGAGCCGGCCAGCTCGCGCAGCGGCGCCTTGGACCGCCCGGTCAGATAGCCGCCGACGACTCGCGGTGCGGACCGATCCACCATGTCCCACGTCGTGATCCGGTCGTGCCGCCGCAGGTAGAGGTCGTAGAGCTCGCGACGCTGATCCTCACTCAGCCGCCGCCGGGCCTTGAAGTCGAGGACGCAGAAGGCAGCCATTCGAGGTTCGAACGCCGGGTGGTCGAGGAGTCGATCGACCTCGTCGAGCGGCATGCCGGTGTAGCGCTTGGCGGTCGCGAACAGCGTTCCCATGCGGAGGCCGAAGACTTCCTCGTCCGAGATCGTCCGCTCGCTCGCATCGGCCGCCGAGCTCTCGGCGCGCAGGGCATTCGTCAGTGCCTCGGCGGTGAGGTCGTCGGCCATCGGATCAGCGTCCCACGGATCTTGAGGGCTTGCGGTAGCCATAGCAACCCCAATCCCTCAAGATTCGTGAGCGGCGGGTGGAATCAGAGGCCCATCGTGCGGCCGATGATCTCCTTCATCACCTCGGTGGTGCCGCCGTAGATCGTCTGGATCCGGGTGTCGACGTACGCCTTCGAGATCGGATACTCGCTCATGTAGCCGTAGCCGCCGTGCAGTTGCAGGCACTGGTCGACGACGCGCTTCTGCAACTCGGTCGTCCACCACTTCGCCATCGCCGCGTCGGAGACCGTCAGGGTGCCGGCGGCGAGCTCTTCGATGCAGCGGTCGACGTAGACACGGGCGATCTGGGTCTCGGTCGCCATCTCCGCGATCGCGAACCGGGAGTTCTGGAACGACCCGACCGGACGGCCGAAGGCAGTACGCGACTTCACGTACTCCGTCGTCAGTTCGAGCACTCGCTCGCATGCCGCGGCGGCGACGACCGCGATCGCCAGGCGTTCCTGCGGCAGCCGCTCCATCAGGTAGACGAAGCCCTGGCCCTCCTCGCCGAGCAGATTCGCCACCGGCACGCGTACGTCGTCGAAGAACAGCTCGGCGGTGTCCTGCGCCTTCAGCCCGAGCTTGTCGAGATTGCGCCCCCGCTCGAATCCCTCCATGCCACGCTCGACGACGAGCAGCGAGATGCCCTGGTAGCCCTCGTCGGGCGCCGTCTTCGCGACCACGATGACCAGGTCGGACAGGATGCCGTTGCTGATGAACGTCTTGGCGCCGTTCAGCACGTAATGGTCCCCGTCGCGGACCGCCGTCGTCGCGATGCCCTGCAGATCGGACCCCGCACCCGGCTCGGTCATCGCGATCGCCGTGATCAGCTCGCCGCTGGCGAAGCCCGGCAGCCAGCGGGCCTGCTGCTCGTCGTTGGTCAGGTCGAGCAGGTACGCCGAGTTGATGTCGGTGTGCACGCCGAACCCGGGTCCGCTCGCACCGCATCGGGTCAGCTCCTCGATGAGTACGGCGTTGAACCGGAAGTCACGCTGGCCGCCCCCGCCGTACTCCTCCGGCACCATGAAGCCCAGGAACCCCTGCTTCCCGGCCTCCAGCCACAGCTCCCTCGGGACGATCCCGGCGGCCTCCCACTCCTTGTGGTGCGGCACGATCTCCTTGTCGCAGAAGGCCCGCACCGACTCGCGGAACGCGTCGTGCTCGGGCTCGAAGATGGTCCGCCGCATGGTCACTCCTCGGACTCGTTCGTACGGTCGGCGCCGACGACACCGGACTCGACCAGGGCCTCGACGTCGCCGATTCCCCAACGCCGCAAGGCATCCAAGCTGTCGGCGCCGGCGCGATGCGGTGGCGTGGACAGCGTTGCAGGAGTACGCGAGAACCGCGGCGCCGGTGCCGGTTGGACCACGCCCTCGTGCTCGACGTACGTTTCGCGCGCGGCGAGCTGTGGATGCGTCGCCGCCTCCCGCATCGACAGCACCGGCGCCACGCAGGCGTCCGTGCCTTCGAAGATCTCACTCCACTCGGGCCGGGTCCGGGTCGCGAAGATCTCGGTCAATCGCTTGCGGAGCTCCGGCCACGCGGTCAGGTCGTGACGGTCCGGCAGCTCGGTGACATCGACACCGACGTCGGCCAGCCGGACGAGCATGATCTGCCAGAACTGCGGCTCCAGCGCGCCGACCGCGACGTGTTCGCCGTCGGCGGTCTCGTAGACGTCGTAGAACGGCGCCCCGCTGTCGAGCAGGTTGTGGCCTCGCTCCGGCTGCCACGATCCGGCGCCGAGCATGCCGACCAGCATGGTGGCGAGGTGCGCGGTGCCGTCCACGATTGCTGCGTCGACGACCTGTCCCTGACCCGACGTGCGAGCCTCCAGGATCCCGGCGAGCACGCCGACGACGAGGTAGAGACCGCCGCCGCCGAAGTCACCGAGCAGGTTGGCCGGGATCTGCGGCGGCCCGCCGGCCCGGCCAATCGCGTGCAGGACACCCGACACCGCGATGTAGTCGATGTCGTGGCCGGCGGTGTGGGCGAGCGGCCCGTCCTGGCCCCAGCCGGTCATCCGGCCGTAGACCAGCCGCGGATTGACGGCCAGGCAGTCGTCCGGGCCGAGTCCGAGTCGCTCGGCGACGCCGGGGCGAAAGCCCTCGACGAGGGCGTCCGCGTTGGCCACCAGGTCTTTGACCACGCGTACGCCCTCAGGCTGTTTGAGATCGACGGAGACCCGAGCCCGGCCGCGCACCAGCAGGTCGTATGGCGGCGGCGCGGCGGCCAGCACATCGCCGCCGGGCCGGTCGACCCGGATGACATCGGCACCCAGGTCGGCCAGCACCATGGCGGCGAACGGCGCCGGACCGAGTCCGGCGAGTTCGACCACACGCACTCCGTGCAGCGGCCCTGCCTTCATACTCAGATTGTGACAGCAGCACTGTCACGATCGTCAAGACACGGCGTCTTCGTGGGTCGGCGGGCTGACCGGGCGTGGATCGACCGCGGCGTGGGGCGGGCCAGTCGGGCGCGCCGATACTGCTCGGCGTCGGCCATCAGGTCGGCCCGCCGGGTAGCGGCGAGTAGGTCGACGACGGGGCGGTACATGAGATTCCTCCTCGATGTGCGGCCCCGCCGGTCGGCGAAGCCGGTGTCAGGTGCTCACGAGCTGACGGCCAGTGAGCGGAGTTCCTGCTGGGTGTCGAAGTGACCGTGTGGGTCCCACTCGGCCTTGATGGCGGCCAGGCGCTCCGTGGCGGTGCCGAACGCCGCGCTCATCCGCACGGCGCCTTCGTCGCCGAGGAAGTTCGGGTACGTCGCACCGACCGACCAGGGCTCCATCTCGGCTCGGATCGCCCGCCCCAGGTCGCGGTTCGCGTCGTCGTCGGCCGGGTCCTCCCACAGCAGCAGCGGATGGACGATGAACCGTGCCTCGCGACCGGCGAGCGGCGAGTGCTCCGGGCCGAACCGGCCGACCGCACCGCCCCACGCCACGATGAAGATCTGCGCGGGTCCGGACGGCAACTCGGTGGCCCGGCGGACGATCCGATCGACGGCCTCGTCGGGCAGGTCGACGACGTTCTCCGCGGTCCAGTAGTTCCGGAAGCCGGGCGGGTCGTCGATCGAGCACTGGAAGTCGACGTACGGCGTCGGCCCGAAGAAGTCCGCGGTGGGACCGAGTGCTCGGATCGGCGCCAGGGCCTGCTCACCGTCGGCGACATCGCCGGCCCAGATGCCGGCGACCAGGACGATCGGACGGCCCCGAAGCTCGACCGGGACGTCGTCGTCATCGTCCGGCGCGGTGGTGAAGGAGGCGGCCAGCGACAGCTCGCCGGGCGCGTCGTTCATCAGGTCGCGGTAGGTCCGCAGGACCTCCACACCACGATCAGCGGGGAAGAGCGCGAGTCCGCCGTAGACCTCCGGACCGACCGGGTGCAGCGCCAACTCGAGCGCGGTCACGACGCCGAAGCTGCCGCCACCGCCGCGAAGCGCCCACAGCAGGTCGGGGTTCTCGTTCTCTGACGCGTTGACGATCCGGCCGTCCCAGGTCACGAGCTCGGCGGCGAGCAGGTTGTCGCAGGCCAGTCCGTGCTTGCGCTCGAGCCAGCCGGATCCGCCGCCGAGCGTCAGGCCGGCAACGCCGGTCGTCGACACTCGGCCGCCGGTCGTCGCCAGGCCGTGGGCCTGGGTGGCGCGGTCCACGTCGGTCCAGATCGCCCCGCCACCGATACGGGCGACTCGGCGATCCGGGTCGACCGTGATGTCGGCCATGCCGCGCAGGTCGAGCACGACTCCGTCGTCGACCAGCGAGCGTCCCGCGACCGAGTGCCCGCCACCGCGGACGGCGATCGACAGGTCGTGCTCGCGGGCGAACGCCAGGGCGGCGACGACGTCGTCGAGGGCGATCGCCTGGACGACCAGGCGCGGCCGCCGGTCGATCATGGCGTTGAAGAGTGTGCAGGTGTCCTCGTAGGCAGCATCGCCGGGCTCGTACACGCCGCCCTGCAGGCGGAAGCGGAGCTCGTCGATGTGGGAGGGGAAGCTGGTCTCGGTCATGCCAGGAGTTTCGTCGCGGCCGGGGCGGCTCGGCTTCGCCCGAAGCGGCCATTCGGCGCGATGGCCCGATCGGGCCAGGAGGTCACAGCAGGCCGTGCCGAGTCGCGTAGCCGACGGCGGCCGCTCTTGAGGGTACGTCCAGCTTCGTCCGGATATTGGCCACGTGCCGGTGCACCGTATGCGGGCTCAGGAACAGCCGATCGGCGATCTGGGCGTTGCTCATCCCGTGCGCGACCAACCGCAGGATGTCGATCTCGCGAGCGCTGAGAGCCTCGCGGGCCACCGGCTCGCCGGCCGCGGCCGTGCCCAGCAGCGCGAACGCCTCGCGCGCGGCCTGCGCCTCGGCGGCGGCTCGATCGACTCGGCCGAGGGCCTCCAGCGCGGCCGCGAGCACCATTCGCGACTCGGCGGCTTCGTACGGTGCCGCGCTGGTGGTGAACAGGTCGACCGCGTCCTCGGCGGCCTGTCGCGCACCGTCATGATCTGCCGCGGCCGAGAGTACCCGAGCCCGGACCAGCCGCCCGCGCCCGCGCATGTACGGCGTCGCCAGCCGGATCGCGTCGCGCTCGACCTCGTCCGCGGCCGCGGCCGCTTGGGCCGTGTCGCCGGCGGCCGCCCGAGCCCGAGCGAGCAGCTCGACGGCGGCGAACCGCTCCAAAACACTGGCCTGGCCGAGTCGTCGCAGCGCCCGCTCGGCCGCGTCGGCAGCCGCGATCGGGTCGCCGCCGTCGAGATCCAGGCCGCCCAGCGAGACGATCGCCGACGGCAGCGGCAGCGCGGACTCGAACAGCCGGCGGGCTTCGGCGACGTCACCCTGCCGGGCCCGAAGGTGACCCAGTCGTACGGCCGCCGGTGCCGCGAGTCCCGGCCGGGTCGTACTCAGGTCCTCCATCGCGCTGGTCAGCTCCTCCTCGGCCGAGGACCAGTCGCCGCAGGTCGCCAGGACGTCGCCGTACGCCGTGCGGCAGATGCCGAAGAAATGCCGGGCCTGCCAGGTGGCCGACCAGGCATGCATCGCTCGACACCACTGCTCGGCCCGGGCGAAGTCGCCGACGTCCGCGCAGGCCGTCACGGTGTGGCACAGCGCCCAGCCCGGCGCAGCCGCCTCGACGAACTCCTCGCTCACCGCCAGCGCGGCACACTCCTCGAGTCGTTGCACCCCGTTCCCGACTCGGCCGGACGCGATCAGCGCACTGCCCAGGATGGCGAGCGCGATCACCTCGACGCCGGAGTCCGGGACCGCCCGGCCGATGTCGAGCGCCTGACGCGACAGGCGTTCGGCCGTCACCGGATCCGAGCGGGCCAGCAGCGCGATGTCGGCCTCCAGTACGAGGAGGTTGCCCTGCTCGGGACTCGGCTCGAGGTCGCCGACCAGATCCCAGCCGCGTCGCAGCCAGGCCGAGGCCACGGCCTCGTCGCCGCGGAAGTCGAGATGGTCGGACGCGAGCCACATCGCCATCCGGGCGGCACCGTGGACGTCGCCGGTCCGGCGGTAGCCGCGGTAGGCCAACTCGCGGGCGGTCATCGTGCGCTCCTGGTCGCCCTGCCACCACGCGGCGCGGCTCAGCCCCTCCCAGGCCTCCGGGGTGTCCGACGCGGCCACGGCCTCCTCGAACGCGGCTCGAGCCGGTGCCCACGCCGCCCGAGCCAGTGCGTCCCGCCCGGTCTCGACCAGGCCATCCGCCCCCGTCACCGACTCCCCGTCAGACAGCCGGCTCGCCCCCTCGGGTGTGGCGGACATGCGCTGACTGTGCCATTGGTCCATCGGCCCGGACAGGGCCGGAAGACCCACCGGGCGGGTACGGAACCGCGTCCCAGCTGACTACGTTGGCCTTGACGACGGTATGTCCCATCCGGCGGAGACGAGGTCGCCATGAGCGTGGAAGCCAAGGTCGACACGCTGCTTTGCGTGGTCTCCGACCGCGGCGAGGACCGGGTGCCGGCCAGCGATCCACAGCTTCGCGAGCGGCTGCACGACCCGGCGGTGGACGCCACTGCACGTACCGCGGCCGAGGCCGGACTGCTGCGGTCGACTCCGGCCGGCTGGGCCCTGACGTCGACCGGACGCGAGCGGGCGACATCGGCCGTACGCCGGCATCGCACCATCGAGGCGTTCCTCGCCCAGGTGCTGGGCGTTGCCTGGGCCGACGTTCACGCCGAAGCCTGCCGATGGGAGCGGGTGGCCGGCGACATCGTCGTCGCCAAGATGGCCCAGCAGCTACGCGACCGCGTGATGTCGCCGTACGGCGGGCGGATCCCTGCCTCCGATACCGGCCCGCGGGCCGCATCGGATGGTTCGCCGTCGCTGGCCGAGGCAGTCGGGTCCGGGGCGCGGTCGGTACGCCTGGTGCGGATCGGCGAAGTGCTGCAGGACGATCCCGAGCAGTTGCCACGGCTGGCGGCGGTCGGCTGCTTCCCCGGGGTCGAGGTCCATGCCACGCCCGACGGCGACGGCGCCCGCGTCGAGGCACCCGGCAGACCGGTACATCTCGCCCATCGACATGCGGCTGCGGTGTTCGTCGAGCCGATGTCCTAACCTGTTCGGACTACTTGGGGAGGTTTAGATGACGTCGCCCGACGCTGTCCATGATGACGACGGTCTAGCCGGAAAGGCCTGTTTCGACGACATCTATACCCAGGAAGATCCCCGGCGCTACTACGCGGCGCTCCGCCCGCTCGACTATCAGATCCCGCAGCATGCCTCGCAGGTCGTCCGCAGCCTCCTACGGCGACGCTCCGGACCCGAGACGATCGTCGACCTGTGTTGCTCGTACGGCGTCAACGCGGCGCTGTTCGCCCATGACCTCACGCTCGAGGACCTCTTCGAGCACTACGCCGCCGAGCTCGACACCGCCGATCGGGCCGAGCTGATCGCCCACGACCGGGCATTCTTCGCCGCCCATCGCCGCCCGGACGCACCTGTGACGATCGGCCTGGACCAGTCGGCGCCGGCGATCGCGTACGCCTGCGCGTCCGGCCAGCTCGACGCGGGCTTCGCCGAGGACCTGGAGTCCAATGACCCGAGTGCTGCGCTCCGCGCAGCGGTGGCCGGTGCCACGATGATCACGGTCAGCGGCGGCGTCGGCTACATCGGCTATCGCACGTTCGAGCGCGTCGTTGGTGCCGCAGCGCGGCCACCCTGGGTCGTCGCGCTGGTGCTGCGCGAGGTCTCGTACGAGCCGATCATCGAGACCCTCGACGACTTCGGCCTGGTCACCGAACGGCTGCCGCGCCGGACCTTCCGGCAGCGCCGGTTCGCCGACGCGGAGGAGGCCGATGCGGCGCTCAAACGGGTCGACGCGCTCGGCCTTTCGCCGGCCGGCAAGGAGGACACCGGCTACTACCACGCCGAGCTGTTCGTCTCCCGGCCCGCGGATCAGGCGGATCAGCCGCTCGAGGACCTCCTCGATCTGCCGGACTGACGCCCGACGTACGTTGACGCCTGCAATGTGACACCATGACTGTCACGGTCATCCTTTGCGGACACCGACTCGGAGGTGGGCCATGGGCCTGGACATTCGCTATGCCCGTAGCGGATCTGGTGAACCGATCGTGCTGATCCACGGCATCGGTCATCGCCGACAAGCCTGGGACCCGGTCATTCCGCTGCTCGCCGAGGAGTGCGAGGTCATCGCGATCGACCTCCCCGGCTTCGGCGAATCGCCCGCTCTGCCGGCGGACATGGCCTATGACATGCGGACCACGATCGACAACTTCGGCGATCTGCTCGACGACCTCGGCATCGACAAGCCGTACGTCGTCGGCAACTCGCTCGGCGGCGCGATCGCCCTCGAGTTGGGCGCCGCGAAGCTCGCTCGCAGTGTCGTCGCGCTCTCACCGGCCGGCTTCTGGACCGCGGCAGAGCGGCGCTATGCGGTTGCGCTGCTGACCTCGATGCGGGTGTCGACCCACGTCCCAGACGCGATGCTGCGCCAGATCGCCGCCAAGCCTCGGCTGCGCCGCGAGGCGGTCCGCACGATCTACTCGCGACCCGACCGGATCGACGCGGAGCGGTTCCTCGGCGATGCGCGCGCGATGCGCGACTCGGCGGGCTTCCGGCCGTCGGCGGCTGCCGGCAAGACGTACCACTGCCACGCGGCGCCGCTGGTTCCGACGACCGTCGCCTGGGGCGAGCGCGACCATGTGCTGCTGCCCCGGCAGGCCGGCATCGCCAAGCGCCGGTTGCCGAAGGCCGTGCACATCGCCCTGCCCGGTTGCGGCCACGTGCCGATGGGCGACAACCCGGAGCTGATCGCCGAGGTGATCCTGCGCGGAACCGTGGAGGCCGACACCGCGACTGATACCGGGGCGAGCGCCAGGAAGCCCGCTGCTACGGCCTGACCGGCTGCACTCGGGGGTCGAAGCCGAACGGCAGCTCCAGTCGGTGCGCCCGCAGCAACTCCTCGTCGGCCAGCAACTCGGTCGTCGGTCGATCGGCGACCACGACGCCGTCGTCGAGCAACACCGACCGTGGGCAGAGCTGCCAGGCGTACGGCAGGTCGTGGGTGACGATCAACGTCGGCAACGACAGACTCTCGAGGATCTCGGCCAACTCCCGACGGCTCGCCGGATCGAGATTGCTGGTCGGCTCGTCGAGGACGAGGATCTCCGGTCGCATCGCCAACACCGTCGCAACCGCCACGCGGCGACGCTGGCCGAAGGACAGATGGTGCGGCGGCCGATCCCGCTCGGCGGCGAGGCCGACTGCCGCCAACGCCTCGGTCACGCGTTCGGCCACCGCCTCGCGATCCAGACCCAGATTGGTCGGGCCGAACGCGACATCCTCGGCCACGGTCGGCATGAAGAGCTGGTCGTCCGGGTCCTGGAAGACGATGCCCACGCGGCGCCGGATCTCGAGCAGATGCTCGCGCTCGACCGGCAGGCCGCCGACGGTGACCGAGCCGTGGCCGCCACTCAGGATGCCGTTGAGATGCAGCACCAGGGTCGTCTTGCCGGCGCCGTTGGGCCCGAGCACCGCGACCCGCTCGCCATCGTGGATCGTCAGGTCGAGGCCGAAGAGCACCTGCCGGCCGTCCGGATAGGCATAGGCCAACTCCCGTACGTCCAGCGCCGGTGTTGTCATCGGGTCGCCTCCTTCGCGGTCGTGGCCGCTCATCAGGTCGCCACCCGGGCCGTGATCGCGACGGCGATCCCGAAGGCCAGCAGCACCGCGGCCGTCGCCCACTCGCGTCGGCTGCCGGGCCGGTCGCCGTGCAGCACCAGGCGACCGGCGTAGCCGCGACTCAGCATCGCCAGATGGACCCGCTCACCGCGCTCGTACGACCGGACGAACAAGGCACCGGCGGTCGAGGCGAGCACGCCCCAGTGCCGTGGGCCGCGGGCGCTGAAGGCCCGGGAGTCACGGGCGATCCGCATCCGACGTAGGTCGTCTGCGACCACGTCGAGATAGCGGACCATGAAGGACAGGATCTCGACCATCAGTCGCGGCAGCCGCAGCCGCTGCAGTCCGGCGACCAACTCCTGCGGCCGGGTCGTCCCGGCCAGCAGCATCGAGGTCCAGATGCCGAGGGTCGCCTTGGCGAGCAGGGTCGCGGCGTCGGCCAGGCCGCTGCGACTCAGCGACAGGCCGAGAACCTCGACCTGCTCGCCGCCGGCCAGCAACGGCAGGAGCAGGGCGAACACGACGAACGGCAGCTCGATCACCAGGCCACGCGCGACGAACCGGGGAGCCAGGGCCGCCATGGCCGTGACCAGAACGAGTGCGCCGGCGTACGCGGCGAACGCCCACCACGCTCGGCCCGGGGTCGACACCACGGCGATGACGAAGCCGAGCGCGGCGACGACCTTGACGTGGGCCGGCAGCCGATGGATCGGGCTGGTGCCCGGGCGATAGAGGCCGTCGGACCGGCTCGAGCTCACGATCGAGATGCCTCGACCTCGGCGGCGTCGCCCGAGTCGTCGGAGTCTGAGCCGTCGCGCGCGTCGTCAGCACTGCGTGCTCGCCGCCGGATCAGCAGCGCCGCACCGCCCGCAATCGCGAACGTCACGCCGACGCCGATGACACCGGCCACGCCACCGGACAGCCGGCTGTTGTGGACGTCCTTGGTCTGGTAGCCGGCCAGTGGCGCGTCGCCGGTGTGATGCGGCGTCTGCGATGACGCGAAGCCGTGGTCCTCGGAGACCCTGGTGAGCCCGTCCGGACTGTTGCTCGCGTAGTAGCTGCCGATGCCGGCCAATGCCAGAGCGACGAACAGTCCTCCGAGCAGGAAGAGCTTGGTACGCCGGGACCGTCCGGTGTCGATGGTGGCGGAGTCGGTCGTCATGAGGTCGGCTCCCTCGTCGACGTGGGCCGCAGCTCGAGCTGTTGCTTCGGCAGCAGGTCACGCGCGCCGTAGACCAGGTCGGGCCGGACCGCGAGCACGCTGCCGACGGTGAGCGCGGTGATGATGCCTTCGCCGACGCCGATCAGCAGGTGGACGCCGATCATCGCCGTCGCGACCGCGGCGAGACTGATGTCGGCGGTGCCGCCGATCGCATAGAAGCCGACGAAGGCGATCGCGGCCACCGGCACCGAGACGAACGCGCCGATCCCGGCCGCCAACGGCACCGAGGAGACTCGCTTCGGCAGCACGCCCATGACGAGTCGGAAGACGCCGTACCCCACCACGGTCGTGATCAGGGCCATCAGGATCACGTTGATGCCGAGCGCGCTGAGTCCGCCGTCGGCGAACAGCAACGCTTGTACGAGGAGGACGACCGAGACCGCCATCGCACCCGCATATGGCCCGATGAGCACCGCGGCTAACGCGCCGCCCATCAGATGGCCGCTGGTGCCGGCGCCGACCGGGAAGTTGAGCATCTGGACGGCGAACACGAACGCCGCGACCAATCCCGCGAGCGGCGCGGTCCGCTCGTCGAGCTCGCGACGGGCGCCGCGCAGGCAGGCCGCCACGCCGACCAGGGCGACTCCGCCGGCGGCGACAGACGTGGGTGCGTCGAAGAAACCGTCGGGTACGTGCATCTCGCCACCTCCGCGCCACGCGCCGACTCTGCGCGCTACCTCATTATTAGTCGCAGTTGCGACTCACTTGCAACAAGCTCGGGCGCATTCCTGCCTCGGTTTTGCGCCCCTGCATACGGTGCCGAGCACCGCCGACCGTCGGTACGGGCGCAAAAACGGGGCCGGGCGGGGCGGTCAGGCCTCGGTGAGGTCGCGCCGGCGGAAGCCGACCAGGCCGATCGCGATCATCGCCGCGGCGATCAGGGTCATCGCGATCAGCGGCCAAGGGGAGAGGTCGGCGACCGGCACGTTCGGGATCCGGTCGACCGGCGACAGGTCGTAGACCCAGTTGGGCAGCTGCAGCAACGGACCGAGGAACCCGGCGAACGCCACGAAGCCGAGGAACGCCCACGCAGCGCCGACCGCCCGAGGCAGCAGGCCGAACAGCAGCACCGCGATGCCGACGAACACCCACAGCGCCGGTGTGTACGCCAGTGCCGACCCGACCAGGCGTGGCAGCTCACCGATGTCAGAGACGCTGATCGCCCGGCTGATTCCGAGGCCCAGCCCGTACGCGAACATCATCACGACGCTGCCGCCGAGCGCCATGATCAGGTGACTCCAGACCCATCGCGAGCGGCTGACCGCCGATGACAGCAACGGCTCAGCGCGGTGCTTGGTCTCCTCGCTTCGAGCCCGAAGCGTCGACTGCACGGCGTAGCCGACCGCGATCACCGCCGAGATCGACAGCGTGATCGCGAGGTACTGGTCGGCCGGGTCAGCGGCACCGATCCGCGCCAGGTAGTCGTCGAGCGAGCTGATGTCCTCGTAGAGGCTGGCCGCCTGGTCGGCGATGCTCCCGTACACGAGACCGAGCAGGAACAGCGAGACGCTCCATGCGATCAGGCTGGCCCGCTGGAGCCGAAACGCCAGTCCCAGTGGGCTTCCGAGCAGCGGCGACGCCTCCGGTGGACCGGGTCGGTCCGCGATCACGCCACTTCCGACATCGCGCCGGGCGTTGATCCGGATCGCCACCGCGATCAGACCAACGGTGCATGCCATCGACAGCAGGAACGGCCACCACCGAACGTCGACGTAGGCCCGCATCTCGGTGGCCCACCCGAACGGTGACAGCCAGGCGAGATGGGTCCCCGTCATGTCGCCGATTGCACGTACGAGGTAGGTCACCCCGAGCACGACCGACGAGATCCCGAGGGCGGTGCGCGCGTTCGCGGTCAGCTGCGCGATCAGGACAGCCACGCCGGCGAAGACGATGCCCACACCGGCGAGTGCGACGGCGAACGCGAACGAGCCCGACGTCGACAGCTCACTGAGGCTGGCCGGCAGTCCGAAGGTCAGCAGCACCGCCAGCAGCACCTGGGCGCCGCATACGACGACCAGCGTCGCGACGGTCGACGCGTGCCGGCCGACGACTCCAGCGCGTACCAGCTCGGCCCGGCCGTCCTCCTCTTCGGCGCGGGTGTGGCGTACGACGAGGAACACGCTCATCAGGGCGACGACGATGGCCGAGAACGGCAGCAGCTCGTTCGCCGTCATGGCGCCGAAGGTGTAGTGGTCGGTGCCGTAGCCCGGCCCGACGAACAGCTGCGCCGCCGCGCTGTCCAGGACGTTGGCCCGCGCCTGGCGATCGGCCTGGGTCGGGTACGTGTCGCCGAAGCTCGCCACCGAGCCCATCAGTGAGACGGCGATGCCGAGCACCCAGATCGGCAGCCGTACCCGGTCGCGACGCAGGATGAATCGGATCAGCGTCCCGGTGCCGGTCAGGCTGTTCACGACCGCTCTCCAGCGGGCTCCTCGACCCCGACGTCGACGCCGTCCTCGGCGAGCTCGTCTCCGTAGTGCCGCAGGAAGAGCTCCTCGAGCGTCGGCGGCTGACTGGTCAGGCTGCGTACTCCGAACTCGGTGAGCCGCCGCAGCACGCCGTCGAGCTGCGCAGTGTCGACGTCGAAGCGGGCTCGATCGCCCTCGAGCCGGAGCGAGTGAACGCCGGGCATGCTCTCCAGCCCGGTGACCGGCCGCTCGGTCTCGACCGAGATCGCCGTCCGGGTCAGGTGTCGCAATTCGGCGAGGGTGCCGGTCTCGACGGTCTTGCCCAGCCGGATGATGCTGACCCGGTCACACAGCGCTTCGACCTCGGCAAGGATGTGGCTGGACAGCAGGACGGTGCGCCCCTCGTCCTTCCACTCGTCGATGCAGTCCTCGAACACCGCCTGCATCAGTGGGTCGAGACCCGAGGTCGGCTCGTCCAGCAGCAGCAGCTCGACGTCCGAGGCGAGGCCGGCCACCAGGGCGACCTTCTGGCGATTCCCCTTGGAGTACGACCGGGCCTTCTTGCGCGGATCGAGATCGAACCGCTCGATGAGCTCGGCACGTCGTTTGGGATCGACTCCGCCACGCAGCCGGGTGAGCAGGTCGATGGTTTCGCCGCCGGTGAGGTTGGGCCACAGGCTCACGTCGCCGGGGACGTAGGCGAGTCGATGGTGGAGCGCGACCGCGTCGTGCCACGGGTCGCCGTCGAGCAGGCGGGCTTCGCCGGAGTCGGCTCGCAGCAGGCCGAGCAGCACCCGGATCGTTGTCGTCTTGCCGGCTCCGTTCGGACCGAGGAAGCCGTGCACCTCACCAGTCGCCACCGACAGGTCCAGTCCGTCCAGGGCGCGAGTCGGGCCGTAGGACTTCACCAGGCCAGACACCGAGATCGCGGAAGATGTCATATTGGCGAGCCTACCCAGCGTTCACAAGTTTGTGAAACGTCTGAACCCAGGCCCTGGTACGGCGTTGATCAGTCGGTCCGGGCGGGCCCGGTCGTGCCGTCCAGGACCACCAGCGAGTCGCCGTCCTCGACCGGCGGCCGGCCGTGCGTCGTGACCGGGTCGAGCCGGCGATCCCGGCGTACGACGAAGAGCACGGACCCACCGTCGGGCACCGGTCCCTCGCCCGCCATGGTCTGGATCCGGGCGCCGTCGTCGTAGCGGCGGGTCAGCGCGGTCCGCGTCAGCGTCTGGTCGAACAGCAGCTCGCCACCGGTGTATGGCGCCACCACGCCGTGACTGTGTTGCGGCGCCGCCACCCGGTAGACGCGCCCGTTCAGCTGCCCCGGTAGCACGACGGACGCCAACGCGTTGAAGTCGTCCTCCGCAGTCAGCAGGAGCACCTCGCTGATGCCCTCGAGTTGGGCCCGCCGTCCGGTGGCGGCCGCCAGCAACTCGCCCGGCGCGACCGTCAGGCCGGCTCGCCGGATCGCCTCGCGCTGCTCGGTCAGACCGGCCCACATGAGGACCTCCAGACCGGCGTCCTGCAGCGCACGACCGATGCCGATCGCCCACGGGTCGCCGCCCACGACCAGGGGTCTGGACCCGGACGGACGGAGGACGCCGAGCCGCTTCGCGACCGGGTGGGCGGTCAAGCCGTACAACGTCACGGTCAGCACGATGGTCAAGAACGTCGCGGGCAGGATGTCCTCGGCACCGTCGATGTGGTCGTCGACCAGGGTCGCGCCGAAGGCGGACGCGGTGGCCGCGGCCACGATGCCCCGTGGGGCCATCCACCCGATGACCGCTCGTTCGCCGCCGGTGAGGTCAGCGCGCGACGTCGACAAGTAGGCCACCAGCGGCCGGGCCACCAGGACCAGAACGGCGACCAGGCCCAGGGTCGGCAGGAACACGTCGCCGACCGACGACGGCGTCACCGAGGCCGAGATCGAGACGAAGAGTACGCCGAGGATCAGTTGCACGATGGTCTCGAAGAACGGCCGCCGGGCCGACACGTCGAACCCCTCGACATTGGACACCACCAGGCCCATGACGATCGCGGCGATCAGGCCGGTGTCGTCGCGTACGACGTCGCTCACGGCCGCGATGGCGACGACCGTCGCGATCATCGCGTTCGTCCCCAGAATCTCTGGCAGGTCGAGGGTGCGAAGCAGGAACCAGAGCACGGCGGCACCGATGACACCGGCGATGAGTCCGATGGCCACGCTGCCGGCGAACTTGCCCGGACGGTACTCGCCGTGACCGATGCCGCCGGAGACGATGCCGTGGAAGACCAGCGCCCCGATGATGCCGCCGATCGGATCGATCAGCGTGCCCTCCCAGATCAGCGGACGGCGGACCTGGTCGGTCGGACGTACGTGGGCGAGCAGCGGTCCCACGACGGTCGGGCCGGACACGATCAGGATCGCGCCGATCATGAGGGCCGACGACCCCGACATGTCGAAGAACAGCGCAGCCGCGCTGGCGGCCAGCGCCCAGGTGATCGGGACGCCGATGCCGAGCAGCCGGATCACGACCCGGCGCGTGCTGCCCTTGAGCTTGCGGAGGTCGAGTCCGAGGCCACTCTCGAACAGGATGATCGCGACCGACAACGAGACCAGCGGCTGGAACAGCGAGCCCAGCAGATGGTCGGGCTGGATGTCGTCGGTGATCGCGCCGGCACAGAAGCCGGCCGGCAACAACAGGATCAGCGCCGGGATCCGAAGCCGGCCGGCCACGATCTGGCAGCCCACGGCGAGGGCCACCGTCAGCGCCAGGCCGTAGAGGATCTCGTCGGTAGTCATGGGCCCTCCCCGGCATGCGACGTCCGTCAGCGACAGGGTGACCGGCCCGCCACGACCGCGTCACCACCCGATCCGGGTGGAGATGCGAGTCGTTCACAATGTTGTGAAACCCATAAACTGTCCGCGGGAGGCGGTGCAGCGGTGGGAGGTCACGGTGGCAACAGCTGACAGTGCGGACCAGGACGAGGCGGTCCTGCGCTTCGTCGAGCGCTTCGCGCTGATCCTGGTCGAGTCCGGAATGCCCCGGATGCCGTCACGGGTCTTCGCGTACGTCCTCGCCGACGAGGCGGAGCGCTACACGGCACGCGAGCTCGCCACCGGGCTGCGGGTGAGTCCGGCCGCGATCTCCGGCGCCGTACGCTATCTGATCCAGGCCGGGCTGCTGATCCGGGAGCGGGAGCCGGGGTCTCGCAGCGACCACTACCGGGTCTACGACGAGGACATCTGGTACACGATCACCCAGCAGCGGCTGCCGCTCCTCAAGCGCTGGGAGGAGATCCTCAGCGAGGGAGTCGAGATGCTCGACGAGGCTCGTCCGGGCGGCAAGCGGGTCCGCGAAACACTGGAGTACGTCCGCTTCAGCCAGATCGAGATCGCCGACTTCGCCGAGCGCTGGCGCATCCACAAGCACCAGGTCCTGGACGACTAAGGCGCGCCGACGACGAGCGAATCGACATCGTGGGGGTGATGGCCACCGCAATGTCGATTCTCTCGTGCCGAGCGACCTGCCTACGATCGAAGCACTGTGACTGCTATCGCGAGGCCTGACCTGTCGGTCGGGCTGATCATGACCCGAGACGCCTTCGAGCGTCCGGCGGCCGAGAGCCGCGGCATGATCCCCTGGGTGACCGAGGTGACCGCGACGATCACCAACATCGGCGACGGGATCGCCGGCGAGACCCAGACCCGGTTCTGGCTTCAGGGCGAGAACGTCGACCGAGAGCTGCGGCTGGTCAACACGCCCGAACTGCTGCCAGGCGACGAGGTCGAGGTCACCGCGCTCTGGGATATGCGAGACGGCTCCGGGGACTTCACCGTCACGGTGATCGCGGACGCCTTCGGGCAGCTCGACGAGTCGCGTACTGACAACAACTGGGCGTCCACGTCCGTTCGGGTCAAGGGGACCCGCGTCGCGTTGGCGAGTCTGCCCGGCTGACGGATCGACGGTGTCGGCTGTCCGTCGACGTGGGTAGCTTGGGCCGCATGGAGCAACGCAGACTCGGCCGGTTGGAGCATCGCAGCTCCGTGCTGATCTACGGCGCGGCGGGCCTCGCGGGGGTGACGCAGGACGTCGCCGATGCCTCGATCGACGAGGCACTCGAGGCGGGGATCAACCACTTCGACGTCGCTCGGGACTACGGCGAGGCGGAGGTACGGCTCGGCGCCGCGATGTCCCGGCTCCGCGACCGGATCTTCCTCGCGACCAAGACCGGCGAGCGGTCCAGCGAGGGTGCCGGGCGCCAGATCAACGAGTCGCTCGAGCGGCTGCAGACCGACCGGGTCGACCTGCTGCAGTTGCACGCCATCGGCGACCTCGGGGAGCTGGATCGCGCCACCGGACCGAACGGCGCTCTGGAGGCGGCGACTCGCGCCGAGGCCGAGGGGCTGGTCGGCGCCGTGGGCATCACCGGCCACGGCCACGACGCACCGGCGACGCATCTCGAGGCACTGCGTCGCTACCCGTTCGCCACGGTGCTCACGCCGCTCAACCCGGTGCTCGGCCGCGACGAGGACTATCTCGCGGCGTACGAAGCGCTGGTCGCCGAGGTCCGACGGCAGGACGCCGGCCTGATGATCATCAAGTCGGCCGCGATGCGCAACTGGCTCGACGGCGCCGACCAGACGTACACGACCTGGTATGAGCCGTTCGATCAGCAGGAGCCCATTACGGCCGCCGTCGCGTGGGTGCTCTCGCACCAGGAGGTCACCGGCATCGCGACCCCGGGCGACGTCCGCCTGCTGCCGCTGGTGATCCGGGCCGAGCAGGAGCGCCACGAGCTCGACCGGGCCGGCGCTGCGGCCGCGCTCCAGGGGCAGCCGGCGTACTCCTCCCCCTTCGTCAACATGCCCTGGTGACGGAGCCGTCATGACCCATCGCTCTTACGAACCCGCCGAGAGCCGGCATCGCGGAAGCATGTCGCTGTGGTCGCGCAACTCGACGTTGTCGATCGCCTCGACCGGATCCGTGCTGTCGATCGGAAGCATCGGATCGTGCGCGTCGATCGGCAGCGTCGGCTCGTTCGCGTCGCTGTTCTCGATCGGGTCGTCGACTTCGATGGGATCGGCACTGTCGTCCCAGTCGCAGTGGTCGATCCTGTCGCACCAGTCGACCGCCTCTATCCTGTCGAACCAGTCCAGCGGCGCCACGATGGGGACGCGAAGCGACGGAACGCTGAAGCCGTGGGGTCCGCCGGCCGTCGTCGTCGCAGTCGCGGCCGTGGCCTACGGCAGTTACCTCGTCACCCGGCTGCGCCGGCGCCGCGCAACATCCGCATGACCTGCGCCAGCTGCTCGACGTAACGACTGCAGCCGGGGCAGCCGGCCAGATGATCGGCGAACGCCGCCTCGGCTGTCGGATCCAGTGCCTCGTCGAGGAAGTCGGTGACCTGTTCGACCAGCTCCCGGCAGGTCAGGCCGCTCATGCCACGGCCTCCGCAACCGGAGCGCGCACCGCTCCGCCGCAGCCGGCGACCGGCTCGAGCTCGGCAGCCGCGTGGGCGGGTCTCCGGCCGCCCAGCGCGACCCGGAGCATCAGTACGCTCACCACCACCGCCACGACGACGACCATCCAGCCCGCTGCCTCGACTCCGTACTCCTGACTGACGAAGCCGAAGCCGACCGCGAACGGCAGGAAAACCATCCACGACACCGCGCCGACCCCGGACGCGACACCGGCCCGGATCGCCGACGGCACGGCGTCGTGCATCAGCCGGGTGATGTGGATGCTTGCGGCCATCATCAGCAGGACGAGCACGATCTGCGCCAGCGTCACGACGATGATGCTGCGGCTGGTGGTCAGGACCAGGCTTGCGGACACGAATACGGCCGACACCGGAGCGACCGTCGTCCAGCGGTCGAAGTGCAGTCGGCCGGCGAGCATCCCGCCCAGTCCGAAGGTCGACATCAGGCCGGCCCAGTGCGGTCCGTAGAACGCGGCGGCAGCGCCCAGTGCGAGCAGCCACAGCGGTCCGAACTCGAAGATCGTGGTCATGACCAGCGACGTCAGCACGGCCAGCGCGATCACCGCGCGCAGCTGACCGCGCCGCGTGAGGGTTTGATAGGTGACCTTGAGGTGATCGCGCAGGCTGGTCTGCTCGTCGGCCTCGTGCAGCCGCGGCTCCCGGAATCGCAGCAGCGCCACGATCGACAGCGCCGTGAATGGGATCGTGAGGAAGTACATCAGCCGCGCCGACGTCGCCTCGGCGAGCAGTCCACCCGCGAGGGCGCTCGACACCAGCGCAGCGCTCTCGATCATCCGGACCCGGCCGACCTTCTTCTCGTACTGCTCGCTGCTGCCGGACATCTCGATGACCGTGTCGTAGACGACCGCCTCGACCGTGCCCGACCGCATCGCGAAGTAGACGCCGAGGAAGAGGGCGCTGACGAAGTACATCGGGACGCTGGTGCTGAGCCCGCCCACCAGCACACTCACCATCGCGGCGAAGCTCGCCACCACCAGGACGCCACGACGACTCCACCGGTCGGCGAGCACACCGGACGGCACCTCGGCCAACGGCGGCACGGCCGCATAGACAGCCGCCATCAGACCGACCGCGGCGGCGTCGAAGCCGATCTGGTTCATGAACAGCTTCTCGACCGGCACCCACAGCCAGACGCCCTGCAGGAAGGTCGCGAAGTACAGCGGCAGCAGGCGCTGGTGGAGCGCGGCGCTCGACGTCGTAGGAGAGTTCATAGCGGTGCAGTGTCATGAGCACCGCCAGGCGTTACACGAGTCAGCGATTCCAGTCGCGAAACGCGTCCAGGAGCTTGTCTCTGGCGTCGTCGGGCAGGCTCTCCGGCGGGAGCGTGCCGAGCGTCTGCGTCGTCTGCCGCATCTGGTCGAGGTAGGTGTCGCAGGCGTCGCAGGCCGAGAGATGGTCGAGGAACCGCCGCTCGGTCTCGTCGTCGAGCGCGCCGTCGAGGAACGTCGTGACGAGCTCGACGAACTCGTTGCAGTCGAGATCGCTCATGGCACCGCCTCTCCTCCGACGTGCTCGGCATCGACCGACGCGAAGTACGTCTCAAGTCTGGCGCGTACGGAGGCACGAGCCCGATGTAGCAGCACCCGCTGGTTGGCCGCCGAGATGTCCAGGATCTCGCGTACCTCGTCGGAGGTGTAGCCCTCGACATCGCGGAGCGTGATCACGATCCGCTGCCGATCCGGCAATGCCGCGACCGCGTCGGCGACCTGGGCGTGGATCTCCCCGGAGACGGCCGCGCTCTCCGGCGACGGCCAGGCGGCGGGGAACTCGCGCCAGTGCCCGGCCCACTCATGACCGGCTTCGAGGAATCGCGCCGGATCGACCGTCGGGCCGTAGTCCTCGTCGGTCGGCAGCAGGCTGCTCATCGGGACGGTCCGGCCCTCGCGGACACCGCGGCGCTTCGCCGTGTTGACCAGGATCCGGTAGATCCAGGTCTTGAGCGAGGCGCGGCCCTCGAAGGAGTCGATGCCGCGGATGACCGCCAGCCAGGTGTCCTGCACGACCTCGGCCGCCGACTCGTTGGTCGCGACGAACGACCGCGCCAGCCGCCCCATGCCACCCGACCAGGTGTCGACCAGCAGCACGAACGCGGCCTCGTCGCCATCACGCAGCCGGGCGACGAGAACCTCGTCGGGCGGGAAGTCGGTGCTCCCGATACGGGCCTCGGGCTCCATCCCGGCCGAGGTTAACCGGCGGTCAGGACAGAAACTCGAAACCGCCGGGGCGACCCCGCCGCTCGGCGATCAGGCCGGCCAGCGTCGCGACCGCGATCTCCGGCGGCGTCTTCGACCCGATGTTCAGCCCGATCGGCCGATGGACCCGGGCGATATCGTCCTCGGACGTACCGAGCTGGCGAAGCCGCTCGATATGCGGCGGAATGTGCCGGGGACTGCCCATCACGCCGATCCAGTGCGCCGGCGTCGCAAGCGCGTCGCGGACCAGCTCGCCGAGCTCGTCGCGGTGATGATCGGTGACGACGACGGCAGCTGTGTCGTCGAGCTTGGCGGCCTCGAAGTCGCCGTACACATCGTCGGCATACGGCGAGACCCGGTCGTCCACGTCGGGTCCGGGCTCGATCAGTACGGTCCGATAACCGGTGTGGCGGCCGAAATGCAGCAGCCAGCGCGCCACCGGAGAGGCGAAGACGGCGACCAGAGTGCCGAGGTCGTCGCTGGGGTGGTCGTCATGCGCCAACGCACAGGCCGGATCGGTCGCACTCTCGACCGTCTGCTCCGCAGTCACCCCTCCAGCCTGCCACCGGCCCCGGTTTTGCGCACTCCTCGTCGGTTCCGTGCGCGGTCGCTCGTACGAGAGTCGGAGCTGGCGTCAGGCCGCCGAGTGAGCCGACTCGCGGCCGGCGCTCATGACATCTGAGAGCAGGCCGTCGAGCGGCAGGCCGACGGCATCGGCAACGGCGACGACGGTGAAGAAGGCCGGCGTCGGGATCCGGCCCCGCTCGATCTTGCGCAGCGTCTCGGGTGAGATTCTGGCCGCGGCTGCAACGTCCACGATGCTCCGGTCGCCTCGGGCAGCACGAAGCGCCTCGCCGAGTCGCTCACCGCGCTCGCGCTCGGAGCTGGTCAGGGGCACGCGCACCATGGGTGGCATACTAATACCGGTATTGTTATCCCGCCAGCCTCGAACCAAACTGTTGGCGTGAAATCGCAGCCCGTGGCCGAAGTTGGTGCGACATTGCACCAACTTCTCGTACGGAGAGGGGAGCCCCGTGATCGAGCTCAAGACCGCCGATGAGATCGAGTCGATGCGGGCCGCCGGCCAGGTCGTCGCGGCGGTCCATGCCGAGATGCGGGCGCAGGCGGCTGTCGGGGTCTCGCTTCGCGAGCTCGACGAGGCCACCCGCAAGGTGCTGGACGATGCGGGCGCCGGGTCGTCGTTCCTCGGCTACCACCCGCACTTCGCGCCCACGCCGTACCCCGGAGTCATCTGCTCGTCGGTCAACGACGTCATGCTGCACGGCCTGCCCACCGACTACCGACTGCGCGACGGCGATCTGCTCAGCGTCGACTTCGGTGCGCACATCGACGGGTGGCATGCGGACGCGGCGATCAGCTTCGTCGTCGGTACGCCGCGGCAGGAGGATCTCGACCTGATCGCGACGGCGGAGCGTTGCCTCGCGGCCGGGATCGAGGCTGCGCAGCCCGGCGGCCGGATGGGCGACATCGGGCATGCGATGTCGGTAGTCGGGCGAGGGGCGGGCTACGGCATCCAGAACGACTTCGCCGGACATGGCATCGGACGGGCGATGCACGAGGATCCGTTCGTACACAACGAAGCGCGACCCCGCCGGGGCCTGCCGCTTCGGCCCGGACTCGTCATCGCGATCGAGCCGAGTCTGATGGCCGGTGGCCACGACGACTACCGGATCGGCTCCGACGGCTGGTCGATCGTCACCGCCGACGGCAGCCGCAGTGCCCATGTCGAGCACACCGTGGCGATCACTGCCGACGGCCCCCGCATCCTCACGCTGCCCTGACCCGCGGTTTTGCGCACGTGTTGGGTCGCAGGCGGCCCGAGCCAACGACGAGCGCGCAAAACCGAGGCACTACCGTGATTCTCGCCGGTATCACCAGCGGAGGAGCCTGTCATGGCTGAACGCACCAAGTACGTCCTCGACGAAGATCAGATGCCGACGCAGTGGTACAACCTGATCCCCGATCTGCCGGAGCCGCCGCCACCGCCGTTGCATCCCGGCACCGGACAGCCGGTCGGCCCGGACGACCTGGCGCCGCTGTTCCCGATGGCGCTGATCGCCCAAGAGGTCACGACCGACCGCTACGTCGACATCCCCGACGAGGTACTCGAGGTCTACCGGCTCTGGCGGCCGTCGCCGCTGTATCGGGCCCGCCGCCTCGAGAAGGCGCTCGGCACTCCGGCGCGGATCTACTACAAGTACGAAGGCGTCAGCCCGGTCGGCTCGCACAAGCCCAACACGGCAGTGCCGCAGGCCTACTACAACGCCGCCGAGGGCGTCACCAAGCTCACCACGGAGACTGGCGCCGGGCAGTGGGGCAGTGCCCTGGCCTTCGCCTGCGCGACCTACGGCCTGGACTGCGAGGTCTGGCAGGTCCGGGCATCGTACGACCAGAAGCCCTATCGCAAGATCATGATGGAGACCTTCGGCGCGACCGTATATCCGAGTCCGTCGGACCTCACCCAGTCGGGCCGGGCGGTGCTCGCCGAGCATCCGGACTCGACGGGCAGCCTCGGTATCGCGATCAGCGAGGCGGTCGAGATGGCGGCCGCCGATCCGAACGCGCGATACGCCCTCGGCAGCGTGCTCAACCACGTGCTGATGCACCAGACGATCATCGGCGAGGAGGCGCTCAAGCAGTTCGAGATGGCCGGCGACCAGCCGGACGTGGTCGTCGGATGCACCGGCGGCGGGTCGAACTTCGGCGGGCTGACCTTCCCGTTCCTGCGCGAGAAGCTGGCCGGACGGATGGACCCGGTGATCCGCGCGGTCGAGCCGGCGGCCTGTCCCTCGCTGACCCGCGGCCGCTACGCGTACGACTTCGGCGACACCGCCGGGCTCACGCCGCTGCTCAAGATGCACACCCTCGGACACGAGTTCATCCCTGACCCGATCCACGCCGGCGGGCTGCGCTACCACGGCATGTCGCCGCTGATGTCGCACGTCTACGAGCTCGGCCTGGTCGAGGCGATCGCGGTCGGGCAGCAGGAGTGCTTCGCGGCCGGCGTGCGGTTCGCCCGTGCCGAGGGCATCATCCCGGCGCCGGAGCCGACGCATGCGCTGGCGGCCTGCGTCCAGGAGGCGCTGCGGTGCAAGGAGACCGGCGAGGAGAAGGTGATCCTCACGGCGCTGTGCGGGCATGCGCATCTCGATCTGCCGGCGTACGCGTCCTACCTCGCGGGCGACATGATCGACAACGAGCTGTCCGACGCAGTACTCGCGGAGTCGCTGGCCGGCATCCCGTCGACGGCATCCTGACCGCCCCCCGCCCGCTGGGAGTGACACTTCTGCGGACCGAACGCCGTTTCGGCTGCAGAAACGTCACGCTCACGGGTGGGTGGGGCACGCTCGGGCGGTAGGTTGCGCAGCATGCGGGTGTGGCTGCCGTGGGATCGACCGGCGGAGTTCCTCGGTGAGCTGCCGAAGGGCGTCGAAGTCGACGTGTTCGACTCGTACTCGCCGTCGGAGCCGGAATCCCTTGCGGAGGTGGAGTTCTACGTCCCGGACTACATGGCGCGCAACCCGCGTGTCATCGAGGTGATCCGGGATATGCCATCGCTTCGGGTCGTCCAGACCCAGACGGCGGGGTACGAGAACTTCCTGCCGTACGTGCCCGATGGCGTGACGCTGTGCAACGCGCATGGCGTCCACGACGCCTCGACGACCGAGCTCGCGATGACGCTGATCCTCGCGTCGTACCGCCGGATCCCCTCGGCCGTCCGGGCGCAGGACCGGGGCGAGTGGCTCTCGTACGAAACCTATGACGACTCGCTGGCCGACCGGACCGTGCTGATCGTGGGCTACGGCTCGATCGGCCAGACGCTCGAACGCCGGCTGACGCCGTTCGAGTGCGAGGTGCTTCGGGTCGCCCGGCAGGAGCGCCCAGGCGTTGCAGCGGTCGAGCGGCTGCCCGAGTTGCTGCCGCGGGCGGACGTCGTCGTGCTCACGACACCGGCGACCCCGGAGACGACTCGGATGGTCGACGCGGGCTTCCTGGCGCGCATGAAGGACGGGGCGCTGCTGGTCAACGTGTCGCGTGGCGTCGTTGTCGACACCGATGCGCTCGTGGCCGAGTTGCAGTCGGGGCGGCTACGGGCCGCACTGGACGTCACCGATCCGGAGCCGCTGCCGGCCGGACATCCGCTCTGGAGCGCCCCGAACCTGCTGATCACACCGCATCGCGGCGGCGCATCGACCGCGTTCTCGCCACGGATCGCCTCCCTCGTACGCGATCAGCTGACTCGCTACGTCGCGGGCGAGCCGCTGGCCAACGTCGTCGCCGGGCCGAGCCACTAGGCCTGTCGCTCAGTCGCCGGCGAGTCGATCCCGGCGCGCGTCCTCCATCCGGGCGATGCGCAGGCCCTCTCGACCAGTTCGCGTCAGGAAGTACACGCCGATCGCGAAGCAGAGCCAGAGCACGCCGATCCCCGCGAGCAGCACGGCGATACCGATCAGGGTCTCCATGGCACGAATCTTGAGGGCTGGGGGTAGCGATGGCAACCCGAATCGCGCAAGATCCGTCCCGTGTCCAGAATCGCCTGGCGGCTCCGACTACAGGGCGAAGCCGAACCCTGAGGAGGGGACCGATGAAGTACATGATCATGATGTTCAGCGGCGTGGGCGACAGCATGGCGGGGCGATCGCCCGAGTGGATCAGCGGCCTGCATGCGCTGATGCTGGGCCTCGATGCGGAGCTTCGCGAGTCCGGCGAGCTCGTCGACAGCCGGAAGCTGGCCGATCCGACTCGGGCCAAGACCGTGCGCTTCGTCGACTCGAAGGCCGCTCCGACCGACGGACCGTACGCCGAGATCAAGGAGTCGCTGGCCGGCTACTGGATCATCGACGCCACCGAGGAACGGGCGCTCGAGATCGCGGCCAAGTGCGTCGACTACATCGAGTTCCCGATGGAGGTCCGGCCGGTCATGGACGAGCAGCCGCCGGAGTCCTGAGTCGACCGGATCGGCAACGAGTACGGGACCGATGAGCGAGTCGGACGACCCGATCGAGGCGCTGCTGCGTGAGCTGGCACCTCAGGTCCTCGTCACCCTCGTACGGCAGCACCGCCAGCTCGATGCATGCGAGGACGCGACCCAGGAGGCGCTCGTCGCAGCCGTCACGCAATGGCCGAAGGACGGGGTGCCGAAGCAGCCGCGGGCCTGGCTCCTCACGGTCGCCCGCCGGTCCCTGATCGACCAGTGGCGGAGCGACAGCGCCCGGCGGCAGCGAGAGGGACGCGCCGCCGACGCCGAACCTTCCCGCGGGCCGTCGGACATCGACGAGCAGCCACCGGACCGCGACGACACGCTCGCGCTGCTGTTCATGTGCTGCCATCCGGACCTCTCGCGATCGGCTCAGGTCGCACTGACGCTCCGGGCCGTCGGCGGACTCACCACGCGGGAGATCGCGGCGGCGTACTTCGTACCCGAGGCCACGATGGCCAAGCGGATCACGAGGGCGAAGCAGGCGATCGTCCAGTCTGGCGCGAGATTCGACCCGCCACCCGCCGACGAGATCGCCGGTCGGCTCGACGTCGTGCTGAGCGTGCTCTATCTGATCTTCAACGAGGGCTACACGGCGTCGGCCGGACCCGATCTGCATCGGGTCGATCTGACGTCGGAGGCGATCCGGCTCACCAGGCTGGTGCGCCGGCTGATGCCGTCCGACGGCGAAGTAGCCGGGCTCCTCGCACTGATGCTCCTCACCGACGCTCGTCGACCGGCGCGCACCGATCGCGACGGATCGCTGGTGCCGCTGGAGGACCAGGACCGGTCTCGTTGGGACGCCGGCGCGATCCAGGAGGGACTCGCTCTGCTCACCGACACGCTCGGCCGGTTCCCGGTGGGTCAGTATCAGTTGCAGGCCGCGATCGCCGCCGTGCATGACGAGGCCGTCACGGCGGACGCCACCGACTGGCCCCAGATCCTGGCCCTCTACGACACCCTCGAACGCGTGGCGCCGAGCCCGATGGTCACACTCAGCCGCGCCGTCGCACTCGCCAACGTACGCGGGCCGCGCGCGGGACTGGCGCTGCTCGGCACCCTCGACCGGGACGACTCGGCGGTGCGGACGCACCGACTCGACGCCGTACGCGGCCACCTGCTCGAGCGAGCCGGCGACATGACACAGGCTCGCGAGGCGTACCTGCGGGCGGCACGGGCCACGCAGAGCCTGCCCGAACAGCGCTACCTCCAACTGCGGGCGTCCCGACTCAGCCTGGACCGGCACGAATCTTGAAGGATCTGGGTAGCCATGGCAGCCCGTATCCCTCAAGATTCGTCGGGCAGCGTCGGCCTCACGCGGGCTGGATGTTCCGGTTGTGGTGGAAGACGTTGTCGGGGTCGTACTTGGACTTGATCTCGGCGAGACGCCGGTAGCAGTCGTCGCCGTAGGCCTGTCGGACCCGATCGGTCTCGTCCGAGTCCAGGAAGTTGACGTAGACGCTCCCGGCGCGGTGCGGCTGGAGTGCCTCGAGGAACCGCCGAGCCCACGCGGGCTCGCTCACGGCATGCTCGTCGGACTCCTCAGGCAGCCACACGCCGTCGATGATGATGTTGTGGTCCACGTCGCGACCAGCGTAGGCGGTGGCGTCGCGGGGAACGTGAGCGACGGCGCCTCCCAGGTGGAACATCGCCGCGTACGACCGGGGCGAGCCGGCGGCGTATGCGTGGTCGACGATGACCTCGATGGCGCCGTCGGACAGGCCGTCGAGGTTCGTGGCCTTCCAGTAGTAGTGCCAGCCGTGCAGGAAGGTGTCGTCGAGGGCGCACTGGTGATCGGCGTACGACATGGGTCCGATCAGGTCGACGAGCGGCCTGCCGAATCGGCGGAGAGCACGCACCGCCCGCTCGCCATCCTCGACTGCGCCGGCATAGCAGCAGTCGACGGCAATGGCCGGCCGCCAGTGCAACTCATCAGCGAAGGCCGACAGCGGCGGGACGGTGCCGAGCCGGACGACCGTGCCCAGCTCATCCGGTGCTTCGGCGACGAAGTCTCGGTAGAACCGCAGCACGTCGGTGGTGTCGTCGGCTGCCCAGAACACCGGTCCGGCGACCACGGTCGGCCCGACCGGATGCAGCGCGAACCGGAACGACGTGACCACGCCGAAGTTGCCGCCCCCACCGCGCAGCGCCCAGAACAGCTCTGGGTGCTCGTGGACGGACGCCCAGACGATGCTGCCCTCGGCGGTGACCACCTCGGCGGCGAGCAGGTTGTCGACGGTCAGGCCGTGCTTGCGCATCAGGAAGCCGATGCCGCCGCCAAGGGTGAGCCCGGCAACGCCGGTGTGGCCCACGATGCCGCCGGTCGTGGCCAGACCGTGGGCCTGCGCCTCGTGGTCGACGTCGGCCCACAGCGCGCCACCCTGCACTCGGGCCGTCCGGCCGGCGGGGTCGATCGACACCGCTCGCATCGCAGAGAGGTCGATGACGATCCCGTCGTCGCACACCGCGGTGCCGGCCACGTTGTGACCTCCACCCCGGACGGCGAGGGCTAGGTCATGGTCGCGGGCGAACCGCACGGCGGCCGCCACATCGGCCGTCCCGCTGCATCGAGCGATCAGCCGGGGACGCCGGTCGACGACGCCGTTCCAGACGGCTCGAGCAGTGTCGTAGTCAGCGTGGTCGGCCGTGATCACCTGACCCCGGAAGCCGTCGATCTCCATGGTGATCGCCTCCTCGGATCTCGCTACTTGGCGACGTCATCGCACCACCGAGCGGCCCGGTCGAGAAGTTAACAATCTGGACTTCACACTCAAGGCCAGCGGCGGGACACTGTCGTCGTGCGGACCTACGGTCAGTACTGCCCCATCGCTCGCGGCGCCGAGATCTTCGCCGAGCGCTGGACGCCACTGATCATCCGAAACCTGTACCTCGGGTGCGGAAGTTTCAGCGAGATCCTGGAGGGCGCGCCCGGCCTGTCCCGCACCCTGCTCTCGCAGCGGCTCAAGCAACTCGAGCGACTCGACATCGTCAGGTCAGCGGCCAAGTCGCACGGCCGCGGGCGCCGGTACGAGCTCACCCCGGCAGGACACGATCTCTTCAAGGTCTGCGTTTCGCTTGGCGAATGGGGAGCGGCCTGGCTCGAGATCGCCCCCGAACATCTCGATCCGTTCGTGGCTCTGTGGTCGATGTGCAACATGCTCCGTCGAGACCGGTTGCCGGGCCGACGGGTCGTCATCCGCTTCGACTTCACCGGCCAAAGCCGCCGACCGGAGCGGTACTGGCTGCTGATCGAGCACGGCGAGACCGAGATCTGCAAGACGTATCCCGGCATCGACGAGGACGTCTACGTCACGGCCGAAGCCGAGGCCTTCGTGAAGTGGCACGCCGGCCAACTCAGTTGGGCCGCGGCCACCCGCGACGACCGGATCCGACTTCACGGGCCAGCGTCACTCGTACGAGCCTTCCCGACCTGGAACGCTCGCAGCACCTTCGCCCACATCAAGCCGGTCGCGAGGACAGCGAGCCCGGCAGCCTGACCGGCACGAGGCCCACCAATCTTGAGGGATTGGGGCTGCCATAGCTACCCGAATCCCTCAAGATCCGTCGGCGGGAGGGTCGTCGACGATCAGTCGGCGTCGACGTTGAGCGGTATGTTCTCGGTCAGAACCCGGGCCCGGCCGTCCTCGCCGATCTGGACGCTGAACTCGTGGCCGGCGGCGACCAGCCCCTCGACCTGCAGCCGTCCGACCAGACTCGGCCGGATCGGGCGCACCTTGAGCCGACCGGAGGGCACGTCGGCCTCGAGCCCGAGCAACGCCTGCAGGATCGCCATCGCGGAGGCTGCCGACCAGGCTTGGGGCCGGCAGGCTGCGGGGTACGGCACCGGACGCGGCACATCGGCGCGCGGATCGCCGCCGTACAGCTCGGGGAGCCGGAAGTCGAAATGCACAGCGGCAGCCAGCAGACCGTCGATCAACTCGGCCGCGCGATGACCACGACCGGCCGCCGCCAGGCCACGGATCACGATCGCGGTGTCGTGCGGCCAGACCGAGCCGCAGTGATAACTCACCGGGGAGTACGCCGCGTCCTGGTCCGACATGGTCCGGAGCCCGAAGGCGCTGGCCAGCTCCGGCCGGGTCACCAGGCGTACCACCCGTTCGGACTCACCCGAGCTGAGCAGCCCGGTGCCGAGCAGATGCCCGATGTTGCTGGTCAGCGCATCGACCGGCTTCTTGTCGGCGTCCAGCGCCAGCGCCGGATAGGGGCCGAGCTCGCGGCTGCCTGGCACCCAGAACCGCTCGCGGAACCGCTCGGCGAGCTCACTCGCCCAGGTCCGCCAGCGCCCAGCGTCCGGACGGCCGAAGGCATCGAGCAGGGCGGCGCCATGCATGGCCGCTTCGTACGCATAGCCCTGGACCTCGCACAGTGCCACCGGCGCCTCGGCTTGGCGGCCGTCGGCGAACCGGATGGCGTCACCGGAGTCCTTCCAGCCCTGGTTGGCCAGGCCCTTGCCGCTGTCGTCGATGTACTCAAGGAAGCCGTCGCCGTCGGGATCGCCGTGCTCGACCAGCCAGGCCAGCGCCGCCTCGAGATTGGGCAGCAGCTCCTGCACCTGCTCGGGCGGCATGCCCCATCGCCAGGCGTCGTGCAGCAGGCAGATCCACAGTGGAGTCGCGTCGACCGAGCCGTAGTAGAGCGGTGGCAGTCCGGCGGGTGCCTCGCCCGGCGTCGACTCGCGTAGCTCGTGCGGGATCTTGCCAGGCGCCTCGCCGGTCTCGGGATCGACCCGGCTGCCCTGCAACGCGGCGAGCGTCCGCAGCGTCCCAGCCGCGATCTCGGTGCCGAGCGGCAACAGCATCCGGGCCGCCCAGATGCTGTCGCGGCCGAAGAGCGTCAGGTACCACGGCGCACCGGCACCGAGGAACACGTCGGAGCGGTCGGCCAGCCGCATCCGGAGGCCAGACAGGTCGGCAACCGACTGGTCGACCAGCCCCGGCAGTCGATGGTCGCCGGCTGTGACTCGCGGCGTCGGCCAGATGTCAGGGCCGTCGGCGCCCGCCATCGGGGTGGCTCCGACGATCGCGTGCAGCCGCCACCGGACCAGGTGGGCGGCCGGCTGCGCCAGGTTGACGGTCCAGGCCAACCGGGCGGTGTCACCGTCTGCCGTCACGGTGGCGCCGTCGTCGGTGACGATCTCGGCACGCGCCGCCGGTCCGGCCCACCGCACCCGGGCCGGCTCGACCTCGGGCCGCACGGCCGACTGCTCTGGATCGAGGCCGGCCTTCACCGGTCCGATCCGGGCGAAGTCGGTCGCGAGCAGCACTTCGATCGTCGCGGTGGTGGGGATGCCGATGTACGACGTGAGGACGATCGCCTCGTCGACGATCCCGGCCCGGACCGTGCGCACCCGCTCGAGCCGTACCGACGGGTCCTGGCCCTCGCCGTCGAGCGATCGTACGAAGCCGGTGAACCGGACCTGACCGGCGCCGTCCGGACCACCCGCGACCGAGTCCGGCAGCTCTCCGTCGACTCGAAGCTCGGCCTGCGACAGCACCCGTACGTCGGCGTGCCAGACGCCCTGGGCGCCGTTCGGACGGAGCTGACCGTCGCGGTCGCACAGCAAGATGGTGGGCGCCTGGACCGCGGTGACGAGCTCGTGGAGCCATGGCTGTCGGGGCGAGGCCATCGGCTCCTCCTCTGGGCGCGGTCAGCACGGCTGCCATGCTCAAGGATCCGGCTTGGCAGTGATTTCGGCGTGCAAAGCACCTTCTCGCACCATGTGCCCGCCAGGTCCCGGACGTTCACATCTTCGCAGGTCATGAGAGCATGCGTCGATTCGGCGACGCGCCGCGGCCGACCTAGCCGCGCCGGGCCGTGACGAGCCAGGCTCGCGACTCGAACCAGACGCCGTCGCCGGACTGGTACGCCTGGAGCTTCTCCTCGAGCCGACGCAATGCGGGATCGACCCGGTCGTCCGGCAAGGCGTTGAGCGACTCCTTCGGCGACGTCAGGGCGAGTACGGAATCGCGTGCTGCCGCGGCATCAACGCCGTAGTAGACCGACTCGTGCAGATCGATCAGCTCGACGTCGGTGAATCCGCCGGCAGTCAGCACGCCGCGCGCCGTGTCCGGATCGGCGAGTGAGAAGGCGGGAGCCGAGTCCGCCGGGGGTGCGCCCGGCGTCAGCGCGTCGCGGATCACCGACTCCCACTCCTGGCGATCGGCGGCCTGCCAGACCAGCTGGACGAACGGAGCGCCCGGCCGCAACGAGCTCCCGATGTTGGCGAACGCGGCCACCAGATCGGCGAAGAACATCGTCCCGAACCGGCTGATCGCCAGGCTGAAACCATGCGTCGGCAATGCATGGGACTGCGCGTCGCCGCACTCGAAGCCGATGTTGTCGACGCCCTCCTCGGCACTCAGCTCACGGGCCCGGGCCAGCATCTGCGGCGAGACGTCGATGCCGAGCGCCTCGCCGGCATCGGCTGCTCGGGCGGCCGCGCGGGTCGTCTGACCCGTGCCGCAGCCGACGTCGAGGACCCGATCACCAGAGCCGATCTCGAGGGCCGCCCACAGCCGGGTTTGGTAGCGGCGCAGCTCGGCGTCGTAGTCGAACATCTCAGGCCGCACCTCGACTCGCCGGCCCATCGCGGAGCACGCCGCGTACGGTGTCCAGCCCGACGCCCGGCTCGAACTCCGGCAGCCACCAGGTCGCACCGGCGTCGGCCCACGGCAGTGGATCGAAGCCCAGCGGCAGTCCGGCCGCGAAGTCGTACGGTGCCGTCGGATCCGGCCGGAGCTCGGTGACGATGCCGATTGCCTCGGCGAGCTGATCCGGGTGCTCGAGGTTGGCCGGGACGTAGCCATCGAGCCCCGCGGCCCGGCGCATCGGCTTGATCTTGCCGGGGAAGCCGCCGGCCCAAACGGGTACGCCGGGCCGCTGGACCGGGCGCGGCTCGAACGTCACGTCGTCGACGACGTAGTGCTCGCCGCGATGATGCACCGGCTCGCCGGACCAGGCGGCTGTCAGGATCTCCAGCGACTCGTCGAGCATCCGGCCCCGAGTGCGGTCGTCGAGCTCCTCACCCGTCTTGGACAGCTCGCCACCGAACCGATCGCTGCCGATGCCGACGCCCAAAGTCAGCCGGCCGCCGCTGAGCCGGTCGAGCGTGGCGGTCTCGCGAGCCAGCTTCGCCGGTCGCCGGCGCGGGAGCGGCGAGACCATCGGCCCGATGCGTACCCGCTCGGTGCTGCTCGCGATCGCGGCCAGGATGATCCAGGGATCGCCGACATCGCGGATCGGCGGCCGCCAGCATACCTGGTCCCACACGAACACGCCGTCCCAGCCGGCCTCCTCCGCCTCGGCCGCGAGGCGCGCGACCACGATCGGATCGGCCAGCGCGTCGAACAGCGGCAGCCAGAGGGCCGAACGCAGTCGCGTCATGAGCGGCTCCTTCGCAGGTAATCGTGCCGCCACGCTAGGCGATCGGCTCCATCGTGAAAAGCGATGCTTATCGATCGTCACCATCGCTAATGACGATGGACCGGTATAGGCTGGGTTCATGTCCGACGTCGAGCTTCGTCACCTGACGACACTGGCGGCCGTCGCGGAGGAGGGCACCTTCGGGCGGGCGGCCGAGCGGCTCGGCTACACCCAGTCGACCGTGAGCCAGCAGATCGCCGCGCTCGAGCGGGCCGTCGGCGGGGCGGTGTTCGACCGGCCGGGCGGACCGAGGCCGGTTCGGATCACGCCGCTCGGCGAGGTCGTGCTGAGCCATGGCGGCGAACTGCTCGGCCGGGCCCGGGCGCTGTCCGACGCCGTCGACCGGTTCCGGGCCGGCGAAGGGCGCGTCGACATCGGCACGTTCCAGAGCATGTCCAACACGATCCTGCCGTCGGTCGTACGCCGGCTACGCGATGAGCATTCGGGCTGCGACATCAGGCTGTACGAGGAGGAGCCCGACCAGCCGCAGATCGGCGACCTCGACCTGCTGTTCTACGACGGCATCCTCGATGGCGATCTGGACCATCTCAAGCTGCTGGACGACCCGTACCTACTGGTGGCCCCTCGCGGCGACTTCGCCGACGGCCCGGTGCGACCGAAGGATCTCGACGGCGTGCCCACCGTCGCCTGGCCGCCGATCTGCGACCAGCCCCGAATGGAGCAGGCGCTGGCGCGCGGCGGCGCCCGTCCCAACGTCGTGTTCCGCACCGCGGGCAACGAGACGATCATCGCGATGATCCGGGCCGGCATGGGCGTCGCCGTGCTGCCGTGGCTAGCGATTCACGGGTCCGACATCGGTGCGGACGACCGACTCCGGGTCCACGAGTTGCGACCGTCGATACCGCCGCGGGAGATCCATGTGCATCGGCCGGCCGACCGTACGCACTCCCCGCTCGCGGCCCGGGCCCTCGAGATCGCCGTCGAGGTCGCGGACGAGCTGACGGCGAAGCAGCGACAGCCCTAGGCCCGCCGGATCTCCAGCATGTAGCAGCCGTAGACGATGTTGCGCGAGTGGAGGAAGGCGATGTCCGGGTTGGTGAGCAGCTCGCGAGCAGCGGCGTCGCGATCGTCGCCGGGCTCGAGCTGGGTGCCGCCGAGAATGTGTCCCTCGGAGTCGTACGCCCGCAGCGTCTGCGGCCGGTCGACCCAGCCGAGCGGGTAGCCACCGTCGTCGGTGTAGCCGTCGCACTCCTCGGCGTGCAAGAAGACCGGCCCGACCTCGTCGTACGGACCGGGGCCGGTCGCGCCGACAGTGGCCCGCACCGGTGCGTACGAGACCAGCACGATCTCCTCGCCGGGCTTGGAGTCCCGGAGGCAGCAGCGCAACGGCGCACCGCCCTCGTCGTCGATGCGCGGCTCCCACGCATGCCCATGGTCGTCGTGTCCCTGATCGCGCAGCCGACGCACCGTCTTGGGCGGAATCGGCCGGATCTCCAGCGGGCTCGTCGTCGATGTCATGCCACCATCGTCGCGCCATCGGCGACCGAACTCTGGCGGAAATCGGACGTCGCGATCCGGCGGTCCGCTTCAGGTCTTGTACGCCGCGTCCCAACGCCCGTCGGCCTTCGCAGCCTCGACCTGGCGGAGCCCGGCCGGCCGCATCCGACCCGCCTCGATAAGCGCCGTGACGCGGTCGCGGTTGCTTCGGGACCAGTTGCCCTTCGGCCGCCGCGGCGTGAATCGCTGCAGCCACGAACCCTCGTCGTACGACCGCGCCTGGCCGTCGATCCAGCCGAAGCACAACGCGACCTGGACGGCCTCGTCGTAGGCCGGACCGCGATAGTCACTGCCCTTCTTGGTCAGGCGCAGCCAGACTCCGGACGAGGACTCGTGCTCCGCGTCGAGCCAGGCTTCCCAGGCTGCGGCCGTGGGTACGCCGATGATCGGGCGGCCGTCGGATCCCTCACCGTGGAGGACGTACTCAGGACTCGACATCACGACCCGCCATCGGTTGGTCCTTGGACTCGATGCCCCACGCGATGATCCGCTCCGGATGGATCCGGATGATCTCGCGGCTGTAGTAGGGGTACGGCGGCTGCTGGTCGGTCAATGCCTCGGCGCGACCCCGGATCTCGATGCCGCGAACCCACCACGGCCGCCGGCTCACCAGGTCGTCGACGACGACCGCGACCGCCGGATTCTCGATGACGTTATGGAACTTCCGGGACTTGCCGAGCCGCCGGCCGCGGATGTCGATCGTGGCGGCCTCGTCGTTGACGAAGAACCCCACCGGGTTGTTCTGCGGCCGACCGTCTGAGTCGACCGTCGCCAGCCGGGCCAGCGACTGGGAGCCGAGGTACTCCCGCTCGGCCTCGGTGAAGAGCATGCCTCGACTCTACGGCGCCTCGGTCGCCGCCGGGATCGACGACCGGAACCGACGCAGCCGGAGGCTGTTGCCCACCACGAACACCGACGAGAAGGCCATCGCAGCGCCGGCCAGCAGCGGATTGAGCAGGCCCGCAGCCGCCAGCGGCAGGGCGGCGACGTTGTAGGCGAACGCCCAGAACAGATTGCCTTTGATCGTCGTGAGGGTACGTCGGGAGAGCCGGATCGCGTCGCCCGCGACCCGCAGATCGCCACGCACGAGCGTCAGGTCGGACGCCTCGATCGCGACGTCGGTGCCGGTGCCCATCGCGAGACCGAGGTCGGCCTGGGCGAGCGCTGCGGCGTCGTTGACTCCGTCGCCGACCATCGCCACGGTCCGACCCTCGGACTGGAGGCGCTTGACGGTGTCGACCTTGTCGGCCGGCAGCACGTCGGCGATCACATCGTCGCCGTCGATGCCGACCTGGGCAGCGACCGAGCGAGCGACGGTCTCGTTGTCGCCGGTCAGCAGGACCGGACGCAGACCGAGCTCGCGCAGCTGCATGATCGCCTCGGCCGAGGTGGGCTTGACGGCGTCGGCCACGACCACGATGCCGCGGGCCTGACCGTCCCAGCCGACCGCGATCGGAGTACGGCCCGCGGCCTGCGCATCCGCCAGAGCCTTGGCGAGCTCGGACGGGAGGTGCTGCGACCACTCCTCGAGCAGTCTCGGCCGCCCGGCGAGCACGGCGTGGCTGTGCGGCGCATTCCCATCGCCCACGTCGACCGTGCCCTGAACGCCGAGACCTTCGACGTTGGCGAAGCCCTCGACGGCCGGCAGCTCGCCGAACCGCTCCCGGGCCTTGGCGGCGATCGCCTGCGCGATCGGGTGCTCGGAGGCGTTCTCGACGGTGCCGGCGAGCCGAAGCACCTCGTCGGCGTCCTCACCGTCTGCGGGGATCACGTCGATCAGGGTCATCTGGCCGGTGGTGACGGTCCCGGTCTTGTCGAGCACGACGGTGTCGACCCGACGAGTGGACTCCAGCACCTCGGGACCCCTGATGAGAATGCCCATCTGAGCACCGCGACCGGTCCCGACCATCAGCGCGGTCGGCGTCGCCAGACCGAGGGCGCAGGGGCAGGCGATGATCAGCACGGCGACGGCGGCCGTGAACGCGGCAGTCGCCTCGGCGCCGTTGCCGAGCCAGAAGCCCAGCGTGCCGACGGCGAGCGCGATCACGATCGGCACGAACACCCCGGAGATCCGGTCGGCCAGGCGCTGCACCTCGGCCTTGCCGTTCTGGGCGTCCTCGACCAGCCGCGCCATCTGCGCCAGCTGGGTGTCGGATCCGATCCGGACCGCGCGTACGACCAGGCGCCCGCCCGCGTTGACGGTGGCGCCGACGACCGAGTCGCCGACGCCCACCTCGACGGGTACGGACTCCCCGGTCAGCATCGAGGCGTCGATCGCGGACGTACCTTGCTCGATCACGCCGTCTGTGGCGATCTTCTCGCCCGGCCGTACGACGAATCGATCGCCGACCGCCAACCGCTCGACCGGGATCCGCTCCTCTACTGGACCGTCGGCGCCGGCCCGGAGCACGGCCACGTCCTTGGCACCGAGCTCCAGCAGGGCTCGGAGAGCTGCACCGGCCCGGCGCTTGGAGCGAGCCTCGAAGTAGCGACCAGCCAGGATGAACGTCGTGACTCCGGCGGCCGTCTCAAGATAGATGTTGCCGGTGCCGTCGGTCCGGTCGATGGTGAGCTCGAACGGGTGGGTCATGCCGGGCATGCCGGCGTTGCCCCAGAACAGGGCGTAGATCGACCAGCCGAAGGCGGCCAGCGTGCCCAGCGAGATCAGCGTGTCCATCGTGGACGTGCCGTGCCGCAGGTTGAGCGCGGCCGCCCGGTGGAACGGCCAGCCACCCCAGACGACGACGGGCGCGGCCAGCGTGAGCGACAGCCACTGCCAGTTGGTGAACTGCAGCGCGGGGATCATCGCCATCGCGATCACCGGCACAGTCAGGACGAGCGACCCGATCAGTCGCACCCACAGGGCGTGGGTCGGATCGTCGGCCGCGACGTCCTCGGCAGGGGCCGTCGGCGATGCCGGCAGCGCGGCACCGTAGCCGGCCTGCTCGACGGTGGTCAGGAGTACGTCCGGATCGAGCTGCGCCGGGAACGTGACCTTGGCCTTCTCGGTCGCATAGTTGACCGTTGCCGTGACGCCGTCCAGCTTGTTGAGCTTGCGCTCGATGCGGTTCGCGCAGGAGGCGCAGGTCATCCCGCTGATCTGCAGCTCGAGATCGGAATTGGAACTCACCGGCTCCTCCTCTTCTGTCGATCCGGGCGGTCTAGTGGGCGGCCAGCGTGAAGGCGGCGGTGCGGACCACGCCTTGATGCTGGAAGTCCAGGTAGAGGTGGTAGGTCCCCGCGCTCGGCACCGCGGCGACGAACGTCACGTCCGGCCCGGGCTCGGTAGTGCCGTCGCCGGGTGTGCCGTCCGGATGCACGTGCAGGTAGGCGAGGTCGCCGGACCGCAGCGCCACCAGATGGCCATAGGCACCGAGGTAGGGCTGGAGATCGGTGACCGGCTCGCCGTCACGCGACACGCTCAGGGTGAGCCGGCTGTCCGTGCCGGCCTCGAGATCGCCGGTCAGCGTGACCTTGTAACCGTCGACCACCGAGGTTCGCGACTCTCCCGACGGCGGCGCCGGCCGGTAGTCGCCCGCGACCGCGAGGTCGGTGCCCAGCGTGAGCGGGTCGGCCCCGGTCGGCTTGAAGTCGGCGTAGACCCGCCACTGCCCGGCGGTCAGGTCGAGCCCGGTCGACCAGGTGCCGTCGGCGGCCAGCTCCGGATGTACGTGCTGGAATCCGGTGAAGTCCCGGCGTACGGCGATCAGGTGCAACTGCTTCTCGTGCTCGACGTCGTAGTCGGTCACCGGACCGTCTGGTCCGAGGATGCTGAAGGTCACCGGCACGGACCGCCCCGGGCGCACCGACGGGTCGGCGAGGCGCAGCGTGTAGCCCGCCTGCGAAACCATCAGCCCTCCCGGGATCTCCTGGTCGGTGGATGTGGATGCCTCGTGCGTGTCGCCGTGCTCGTCGGAGCCCCCAGCCATGTCGTCGTGCCCCGCGCCGTCGTCGGCGTCGTGCTCGGTGTCAGCCGTCGCCGACTCAGCCACCGGGTCGAGCAGGCTGCCGATCCCGATCGCGGCGCCGAACACGACGGCGAGCGCGACCAGGAAGCCGGCCACCTTCACGGGAGCACTCATGCGAGCTGGTAACCCGCTGTCTCGACCGCGGCCTTGACCTCGTCGTCAGCGACGGGATCCGCGCTGGCGATCGTGAGTGCGCCGGACTCCAAGACGACCTCGACCTGCTCGACACCGGGGATCTCCTGGACCTCTTCGGTGACGGAGGCGACGCAGTGCTCACACGTCATGCCCGTGACGGTGTAGCTGCTGGAGTGACTCACGGTGGATTCTCTCCTTGTCGGGGTTGGGTGCTCAGGAGCGGACCAGGCGCGCGATCGCGTCGGATGCTTCCTTGAGCTTGATCTCGGCCTCCGGGCCGCCGGCGCGAGCCGCGTCGACGACGCAGTGGCCCATGTGCTCGTCGAGGAGCGCGAGCGCCACCGACTGCAGGGCCTTCGTCATCGCGGAGACCTGGGTGAGGATGTCGATGCAGTACTGCTCTTCCTCGACCATGCGCTGCAGACCACGGGCCTGACCCTCGATGCGACGCAGCCGCTTGAGATAGTCGTCCTTGGTCTTGTTGTGGATATAGCTCGGGTTGGTGCCGGTCGAGGTCTCTGACCGGTCGAGGGTCTTCGGTGTCGTCTGAGCCATCGCCTTCTCTTTCGCGGTGTCGGTGACTGACACTTCAGAGTACCCCCCTCCCGTATCATTCAGCGTCTGGTGGTTCACGGCTCGTACTATACCCCCCTAGGGTAGCTACGCAAGTGCATCGTCTCCTTGCCTCGACACGTCTGGCTGAAGTTCGCACCCGATCAGGTGCGCGTGCACCACACCAGGTGCGCAGTCCCGCCCGGCCATCGCCGACGCCGGGGCCGCGGTGGCCCGACCGTCCACTCAGGACCGCCTCAGGCGCGGCCGGTACGCTCGCTGGGTACGCCCAGGAACCCGCGGAGGATGAGGCGTGGCCAGCAAGCAGTCCAAGGCCAGCAAGCAGTCGAAGGCGCAGGAACGCCAAGCGCGGCTGCGCGAGCTGCAAAAACAGCAGAAGAGTGCCGAGCGCCGGCGCAACTTCCTGATCTTCGGCGCCACGGCGGTCGTGGCGTTGCTGATCATCGGCGGCACCGCCTACGGCATCATGCAGCAGAACGACAGCTCGGCTTCGAGCGGCAGCAGCCGCCTGGCGCCGGCCGACGTCGGTATCAAGGGTGTCGAGCACGCCAAGATCACCGACCAGACGCACACCGAGGACAACGTCAACTACCCGGAGAACCCGCCGATCGGCGGTCCGCACAACCCGGTGTGGCAGAACTGCGGCTTCTACAGCCAGCCGGTCCAGGACGAGAACGCCGTCCACTCACTCGAGCACGGTGCGGTCTGGATCACGTACTCTCCCGACCTGCCCAACGACCAGGTCCAGACGCTGCGCAGCCTGACGGCCTCCGGCAAGTACCTTCTCGTGACGCCCCGTGAAGACCTCCCGAGTCCGGTCGTGGCGAGCGCCTGGGGCTACCAGCTGAAGCTCGACAACGCCAACGACCCACGGCTGGCGCAGTTCCTCAGCAAGTTCATCCAGGGCCCGCAGACCCTGGAGCCGGGCGCGCCCTGTACCGGTGGAACGGGAGACCCTGAGTTCGGTGGGTGAGCAGAGCCGTCAGCCCTTCTACATTGCCGCCGCCATCCTGGCGGTCGCCCTCGCCGCCGCCATCGGCCTCGTCGTCGGCTACCAGCTGAAGGACGACAACAGCAACAGCAGCGCCGTCGCGCCGGCCGACGACTCGATCGACGCCGGATTCGCTCGCGACATGCAGGTCCACCACGCCCAGGCGGTCGAGATGGCCTTCATCGTGCGCGACAACACCGACGACCCAGCCGTACGCACCATGGCCTACGACATCGCGCGGACGCAGGAGCAACAGATGGGCCAGATGTACGGCTGGCTGTCGATGTGGGGGCTCGGGCAGTACTCCCAGAACCCGCCGATGGCCTGGATGCACGAGGACCTGAATGGCCACCACGACATGGCCGGCATGGACATGGGCGACGGCGGCGACAGTGCCCCGACCAGCACGGCGCTGATGCCCGGCATGGCGACGTCGGCGCAGATGGATCAGCTGCGCGCGACCCACGGCCCGGCGGCTGAGGTGCTCTTCCTGCAGATGATGATCCGCCATCACCTGGGCGGCATCGAGATGGCGCGGTATGCGGCGGCGCACGCCGAAGTCGACCAGGTACGCCAGCTCGCCGAGACCATGGCGGTCACGCAGCAGGCCGAGGTCAAGGCGATGAACGACATGCTCGTCGAGCGGGGCGCCCGGCAGATCCACTCGATCGAGGGCTAGATAACATCGCCGTATGGCGATATTAGCGACGTCGACGGCAAGCCAGGTCGTCGAGACCGAGGCTCTCGACTCGGCTGCGGCACTGTTCCGGGCCCTTGGCGATCCGTCCCGGCTGGCGATCCTGCAGCATCTCGCGCTCGGCGAGCACCGGGTCGTCGACCTGACCGAGCACCTGGGTCTCGCCCAGTCGACGGTCTCGAAGCACCTTGCGTGCCTGCGTGACTGCGGCCTGGTCACCTCGCGGCCACAGGGCCGGGCCTCGATGTTCCGGCTCACTCAGACCGACGCTGCGATGGAGCTGCTCGCGGCCGCCGAGCGACTGCTCGCGCTCACCGGTGACGCCGTACGGCTCTGCCCGACCTACGCCGACAGCACGCCGACGGAAGCGGGCGCACCCTGATGGGTGCCGGTCACAGTCACGGTCCGCCGGCGGGCCATGCCGGATCCCGCTACCGGCGACGCCTGTCGATCGCCTGGGCCCTGACCCTGGCGTTCTTCGGCGTCGAGCTGACCACGGGCATCTGGTCGGGCTCACTGGCGCTGATCTCCGACGCCGGGCACATGGCGGCCGACGTGATCGCCCTGTCGGCCGCGCTATTCGCCTTCCGGTACGCGATCCGGGGCGACACCACGGGCACCCGCACGTTCGGCAACTACCGAGCCGAGATCTTCGCCTCCGGACTCACCGTGCTGATCATGCTCGGCATCGGGGTCTACACCGTCATCGCGGCATTCGAGCGGATCGGCGGCGACACCCATGTCGCGTCCACCCCGATGCTCGTCGTCGGCGCGATCGGCCTGGTCGTCAACGCGATCGCAATCGGCCTGCTGCGCGGCGGAGCCAACGAGAGCCTCAACGTCAAGGGCGCCTACCTCGAGGTCGTGGCCGACGCGGCCGGCTCGGTCGGCGTCATGGTCGCGGCGATCCTGATCGCGTGGACCGGCGACCCGATCTGGGACACGCTCGTCGCGCTCTGCATCGCGGGCTTCGTGATCGTCCGTGCCGTGATCCTTGGCCGCCAGGTCCTCGCCGTGCTCGGGCAGCACGCGCCGCCAGGCATGAACGCCCACGAGGTCGCCGCGCAGCTCCGAGCGCTCGACGGCGTACGCGACGTCCATGACCTGCATCTGTGGACCCTGACGTCAGGAATGCCGGTGGCGACCGCGCACCTGGTGACCTACGACCGGGTCGACACGCATGCCGTGCTCGACGCGGCGACCGATCTGCTTCGCGACCGCTACGCCCTCGAACACGCCACCCTGCAGGTCGAGTCGGCCGACCACACCGGTTGCGAGGACGTCAGCTGGTGACCACGATCGCTATTCGCCGGGCGGCGTGAACGTCCGGGCGTTGGGTCGGCCCTGGCCACCGTCGACCGGGACGTTGGCACCGGTGATCCAGGAGGCTCGGTCGGAGAGCAGGTACGTCACAGCGTCCGCGACCTCCTCCGGCCGACCGAGCCGGCCGTACGGCAGCTCCCGCGACCGCCAGTCTTCGAACAGCTCCGGATTCGCCTCGGCGAACTTCTCATGGCCGCCGCCCTCGAACCAGATCGAACCGGGGCTGACAGCGTTGACCCGGATGTCGAGCGGCGCCAGCTCCAGTGCGAGCACCGACGCGAGATGGATCTCGGCTGCCTTGGCCGCGGCGTAGGACGACCGGGTGCCCGGACGCATCCCGGTGATCGACGCGATCAGGACCACGGCGCCACTGCCGGCCGCCCGGAGGTACGGCATCGCCGCGTCGAGCAGCACGGTGGCGTGGCCGACGTTGAGGGCGTACGTCGCGGTGAACGACTCGGGATCGCGATCGAGCAGGTTGCCGCCGCCGAGGGTGCCGCCGGCGTTGGCGACGATCCGGTCGAGTCCGCCGAGCACGTCGGCGATCCTCTCCACTGCCGCGCGCAACGCGGTCGAGTCGGTGACATCAGCGGAGACCGTTGCGACTGCCCGTCCGTGCCGACCGACCTGCTCGGCGGCGGCCGCCAGCTGCTCCTCGCCGCGAGCGATCAGGCCGACCGCGGCGCCCTCACTCGCCAGTGCGTCGGCGATCGCGAGGCCGATCCCACGACTGCCGCCGGTGATCACCGCCCGGGTGCCGTCGAGATGCAGGTCCATGTCGTCCACACCCTCTCCGTCGAACGCAGCTTGGCATATCGACGGGACCCGACCGGACGGGAAGCCTGCCGATGGGTACGGCGTTGGCACCGACGAGAGGAGATCCTCATGGAATCGCTCGACGATCGGCTGTTGGAGCTGCTGCGTACCAACCGGATCGGCCGGGTCGCGACGATCAAGCGCGACGGCCGCCCGCAGTTGTCCAATGTCATCTACGCCTGGGACGACGACACGAATACGGTCCGGGTCTCGGTGACCGACGGCCGGGCGAAGACCCACAACCTGCGACGCGATCCACGGCTCAGCTTCCATGTCGAGGGCAAGGGCGGATGGACGTACGCGGTCGCCGAAGGCAATGCCGAGCTCAGTCCGGTCGCGGCCGAGCCCGACGACGCGACGGTCGACGAGCTGGTCGGCATCTACCGGACGCTGTCCGGTGAGCATCCGGACTGGGACGAGTTCCGGACCGCGATGGTCGAGGATCGACGGCTGGTGCTACGGCTGCCGGTCGAGCGGATCTACGGCCTGGTCCGCTGACCCAGGGCAGCGTCGGCCACCCACCCGGCGGCGACGAACCCGTCGCGGATCAGCGCGTGCGTCGCCGGATCGGTCAGCTCGCGAACCGCGGCCTCCGGATCGTCCCATGGCGCCAGCGCCGCGAGTGCGGGCATGACACTCAACCGCGCGAAGAGCTCGCGTTGGGTCCCCAGCCGCAGCGGCAAGCCGTCAGCCGCGAGCACACCCCAGTGCGAGACGTAGACGCCATACGTCGTTGGTGTATCGCCGATCTCGAGCCGCAGCGGATGGTCATGGTGACGCAGGTCGATCCGGTCGTAGTTGGGCTCGGTCGCGTCGACCGCGGTGCACTGCTCTCCGGTGAGCCACAAGCCGACCACCGCAGTCGTCTCGTCGGCCGCGTACGGACCGGCCGGGACATAGCCGCACCGACTGACGTACGCCGAATGACCGACGGCGAGGCCGGTCACCTCGGCCCGCACCATGCCGACCGTGCCGGTCACACCGGCCCGATGCAGCTTGTGGGCCAGCACCGAAGGCGAGGCATTGGCGCCGACCGCGAGGACCATCGTCCGGTCGTCGAGCCGGTCGAGTTCGCGTCCCGGCCAGAAGCGATCGCCGTCGAGGACACCGCTGCCCGGCGCCGGCGTACCCGGATAGTCCAGGGCCACGACGGCACGGGGCGTGAGACGGACGTACTCAGGCTCTGACATTCTCCCGGCA
>Ga0209382_10000081_pt1 | contig 136118 bp, 127 predicted proteins | sample SoiMetdeltSBSDD5_FD_187599 | JGI IMG/M metagenome (GOLD analysis project Ga0209382, IMG submission 187599) | Bulk soil microbial communities from a Populus tree surrounding site in Tennessee, USA - Soil MetaG P. deltoides SBSDD5 (SPAdes) (version 2) | ecosystem: Environmental > Terrestrial >... | reverse complement strand
GGAGCGAAAGCTTCTCGAGGTTGACCGTGAGTCCCTCGGTGAGCATCACGATGATCGCGAAGATCATCGTCGTTGCGCCGACGACGGCCGTGCCGATGAGCACCGGCTTCGCGGTGGCCTTGAACGTGTTGCCCGCGCCGTCGTTCTCCTCGAGGTACTCCTTGCCCTTGTCCCACGCGGGAGTGAAGCCGAAGTCGCGCTTGATCTCCTCGGTGATGCCGGGGATCGTCTCGATCGTGGAGAGCTCGTAGACGGACTGCGCGTTGTCGGTGACGGGACCGTACGAATCGACGGCGATCGTCACCGGGCCCATGCCGAGGAAGCCGAAGGCGACGAGACCGAAGGCGAAGATCGCGGGGGCGATCATCAGCGCGCTCGCGCCGGTCGCGAACGTTCCCGCGATCCACGCGGCCACGCCCATGAGGCCCGCGATCGCGAGACCCATCCAGTACGCGGAGAAGTTGCCGGCGATGAAGCCGGAGAGGATGTTCAGCGACGCGCCGCCTTCGCGCGACGCGGTGACGACCTCGCGCACGTGACGCGACTCGGTCGAGGTGAAGACCTTCACCAGCTCGGGGATGATCGCGCCGGCCAGCGTGCCGCAGGTGATGATCGTGGAGAGCTTCCACCACATCGACGCATCGCCTCCGAGGTTGGGAATGAGCACGTACGAGACGGCGTAGGTAACGGCGACGGAGAGGATCGAAGTCAGCCAAACGAGGGACGTCAGCGGCGCCTCGAAGTTCATCTTGTCGGCGTTGCCGAAACGGGCCTTGGCGATCGCTTCGTTGATGAAGTACGAGACCGCGGAGGTCACGACCATCAGTACGCGCATGACGAAGATCCACACGAGGAGCTGGACCTGCACCTTCGCGTCGGTGACGGCGAGGAGGATGAACGTGATCAGCGCGACGCCGGTCACGCCGTAGGTCTCGAAGCCGTCCGCGGTCGGACCGACGGAGTCGCCGGCGTTGTCGCCGACGCAGTCCGCGATGACGCCGGGGTTGCGCGCGTCGTCTTCCTTGATGTTGAAGACGATCTTCATGAGGTCGGAGCCGATGTCGGCGATCTTGGTGAAGATGCCGCCCGCGATGCGCAGCGCCGCGGCGCCGAGGGACTCACCGATGGCGAATCCGATGAAGACCGGGCCGGCGTAGTCGCCCGGCACGAACAACAGGATGGCCAGCATGATCAGCAGCTCGACGGAGATGAGCAGCATGCCGATGGACATGCCGGCCCGGAGCGGGATCGAGTAGGTCGGGAAGGGCTTGCCCTTCAGCGAAGCGAACGCGGTGCGCGAGTTCGCGAAGGTGTTGATCCGGATGCCGAACCACGCCACGCCGTAGCTGCCGCCAATGCCGACGAGGCTGGCCACGATGATGATCGTGACCCGCAGCGCGTCGAAGTGGCGGAGCACACCGAAGTACACCACCATGATCGCGCCGATCATCAGCCAGAGCCGCATGATGAACTTGCCCTGCGTGGTGAGGTAGGTCTTGCAGGTCTCGTAAATCAGCTCCGAGATCTCCCGCATCGCGCGATGGACGGGGAGGTTCTTGAGCTGCATGTACATCATCAGGCCGAAGAGCAGGCCGAGGACGCAGACCACCAGCCCCCCGAGGAGAAGGCGGTCGCCTCCCATCCCGAGAAACTGCACGCTGCCGAGGTCCGGCAGCACGAGGTTGGCCTCCGAGCGATGCTCGGTCGGTTGTGACTCCTGCGCGAAGGCGATTCCGCCGAGCGCGAGGATACTGATCAGCGCGACGAACAGTACGCGCATAGTCCAGGACTTCATTGATTCCTCCGTGAATTGGATGAAAAGTGACTCGCGGGGAGGCCGATCAGGCGTGCCTCTCCCATGGCTGCGAGTCTCCAGGGCGCGCGAATTCTAGCCGAAAGCGTGAGCCACGTCACGCCGGGACTTTGGTGTAGGTCACCGCCGTCAAAACATCGGACCGCCGCCGTCTCGGCGGCTGACGCGCACGCGTCTCGCGTGCGCCGCGTGCGGGCGAGACGCCCCCGCACGTCAGCCGCGGGACGCCGGCGGTCCACTCGGAAACGGCGTTCCGCCGCCCTACGGTTTCAACGCCGCCATTCTCTGCATGGTCGCCGCGTGTCCTTCCTTCTGACACGGCTGCACCGGCTTCGCGCGTCCGAGCATGAAGCTGAAGTCGGCGGGCTCGCATTGCGCGCCGTTCGCACCGGAGTGACAGCCGAGGCACGACCCGACCGAGAAGCCCGGCAGCACCGTGCCGTTCTGCAGATACGTCTCGGCGGATACGTTCTGGAGCATCGGCGGCGCGGCGATCGATCCCGGCGGGAAGTCGGGATTCACGTACTCGACGGACGCGGTGTCCGTGCTCGTGCCGGGAGGAAAGTCGCTGGGCGCGAACCACTGCGAGCCGATGAGCATGTAGCTCGAATACGGCTTGGGAACCTTCTGCTGCCACTGCGGATTGAGCGAGGCGGTACCGCCGTCGACCTTGTAGATGTCCGAGCAGCGGACGACTTGCGTTCCGTACTGGCCATTGGTCAGGTAATCCTTCGCATACGGCTGCGAGGTCGCCCAGTGGATGTCCTTCGTCCCCGGCTGGACCGGCGGCACGTTGAGGGGGCACGGTTTTCCGTCGGGCAGCGTGCACGCGGGGTTGTAGAGCGACATCTTCGGCGCGCTGGCCGGCGGCGCGCATTGGCCGGCGGGCTTCTTCGCCTCCGCGGGAAGCGGCGTGGAGCTGAGCGGTGCGTTGTTCACGTGCTCGAACGTCGACCAGATCCAGGCGTTCTCCTTCTCGGTCTTGTGAATGATGTGCATTCCGATCAATCCCATCTGCAGCGGTGGCGTGCAGAAGTTCTGCTCGGGCACGTACAACTGCATCGTGCGCGTGATGTACGTCGACGCGTCGTCTGCGGCGGTCAGAACCTTCCACGCCGACTTCAGCTCGATCGACCCTTCGGCGGCGCCGGTCACTCCGGGCGGGAAGTCCACCATGTACGCGGGATCGGTGGTCGTCGGCGGAGGCTGATTGTTGGAGTTGTAGTACTTCTTCGTGAAGATGTACGTGAACTCGTCCTTGTTCATGGCCACGTCGTAGGCGACGAAGTTCCCGTTGCTGTCGATGAGGGGAACGTTGACCGCGGCCTCGTTGAACGCATCGGTGATGTTCAGCTCATCATCGTCCTTCGAGAACATCTGAACGACGTGCGGGCGCACGCCGTTCGTGAGCGTGTTGCTCGCCGTGCATGCCGGAGGAGGCGGCGGGAAGAGCTGCGTCGGATAGTTGCTGTCGGGCGTCGCGCCCCCAGGCAGGAAGACGTCGTCCGCGCGTTTGTAGAGGTCCCACACCGTCGGCCCGGGACTGCCGAGGGGAGCGGTCGACGGTGTGCCGTCGGGGTTCGAAGGCCAGTTCAGCGCGACGAACGACTGCCAGGAGAAGTTGTCGAAGTCCGCCTGGGTTTCCGCGTCCATGTTGACGGTGTTGTAGCCGGCATTGGTCGCGACGTTGTGCGGCATCGTGGAGCACGGAACGGTCACCGCGGTGTCGGTGCAGTACACGGGCGTCTGTTCCTTCGGCGCGGTGGTCGACGTCCCCGTCTGCGTGGAGGTCGCGCTTTCCTTCGACTCGCGCGAGCAAGCGACGATCGCGATCAGGAACCCGAGGAGAAAAACAACGCTGATGCCGGCTGAAGCAGCGATTCTTTTCACGATCGTCCCTCCGTGTGAGTTGTGTAGCCCACTGAGGAGTGGCAGTCGCAAGCAAAATCCCTACCCTCGACTCACCGCTCCAACAGATCCAGCTCCGCCGCGATATCCAGCGTGAACTTTCCTCGTCCCGCGGGCGTGATCTGCACGTCGGGACACTTCTCGCGCAGCCGGTGCTTGAGCAGGATCAGGCGGCTCTCGAGGTTGTCCTTCACCTCCGGCAATCCGAGGGCGCGATCCATGCGCAGCTCGCGATTCGTGAACGACGTGCGTCCCTGCCGTTTCCATTCGCCGAGGAGCTTCCAGAGGATGCGGCCGGGGACGTTGCGGACCAGGTATTCGTCGTTGAGAAAGACGCAGTCGTCGTCGCGGAAGTAGGTGAGCGTGTGCCGCGCGCGCACAACGTAGGGCGTGGCTTCAGCCCGCCCTTCCGTCGGGGGAGGCGGGCTGAAGCCACGCCCTGCGTCGGCGTCTTCTTCGATCACGCGGTCGATGCCGAGCGCGATCTGGTTGGCGATCACGCCGAGGTAGGCCTCGTCCCATTCGCCGAACGCCATCGCGTCGCGCGATTCGGCGGCGAGAATGCCGACCAGCCGATCCTCGATCAGCAGCGGCAGGATCAGCGCGCTCTGCGCGTCGTGAAGGCCGGGCAGCGGGATCTCCGGACGTACGCGGCTGCCGTCCGACATCACCGAGCGGCGCACCGCGCGTCCGTAGCGAAGACACTCATCGAGTCCGCTGATGCGCAGCACCTGCCGCTCGTGCGCGGCCGTGCCGATGAGCCCTTCGCCGATCGCCACCTCCGCGCCGACACCGCCGCCGTAGCCGCGGCACGCGATGGTGATGAGCTTCTGCGTCGGCTCGTCGTTCAGCAGCACGATCGTGTTGCTCATGCCGAAGTAGACGTCGAGCGCGTCCAGCGTCGCGGCCAGCAGCGTTTCCAGATCGTCCGCGCGATTGATGCGGTCGGAGACGAGCTGCAGTCCTCGGATCTCCGTGCGCAGTCCGGAAGGCGAGACCGTCTCGTTCGGGACGTCGGTCTCGTTGAGAAAGCCTTCCACTTTTTCCGCGCGCAACACTTCGAAGATGTCCGCGGCGATCAGCCGGAACACGCCATCCATTCCCGTGTGCGAGGCGATGGCCTGGATGCGCAGCTTCATCGTATCGAAGAGCGGGCCGCTCTTTTCGGATCGGAGGAACTTCAGGCGCAGTCGATAGGCCTGCAACGTCAGCGGGTCGGTGATCTCCGCGGTCGCGTGCGGGTTCTCCGCTAGATTGCGGCGCGTTTTGTTGAAGAACTGCTGCGACAGCGCGACGTGCTTTTCGTCGAGGAGATAGACCTGGCTCACGTAGGTGACGTTCGGCAGACCGTGCGCGTCGGCGGAGGCAATGAGGCTGGGGATGACGCCCTGGAAACAGCGGGAGATCGAGGAGAGCTTCAGCATGCGAGTGGCTGACCCGCCTTGGGACCGGGAGTCTGATCGAAGAGCTCTTCGACGGAGACGTCGATGGCGAACGCGGGCCAGACCGTCATGCGTTGCGTGATGCACCGCGGCATGCCGAGCTCGGCCAGCGCGTCGGCCCACTGCTGGAGGCGTGTCCGCACGAGCTCCTCGTCGGACGGCGAGGCCAGCTTCACCCCTCGACTGATTCCTTTGATCTGGATCGATCCGTGAGAGCGCGGGATCGTGCAGGCGATCGCGACGCGGCGCGTCGTCGCGACGTTGGCGATCGTCTCCTGTCCCGTGGCCGCTGGAACGTAGACGGTGACGGTCTCGAAGTTGTCTTTGGTGGTGATGGCGATGGCGCGGCAGCAGGTCGGCACCTTGTCCGCGTCGGCGGTGCCGACGATGACGGAGACGCCTCCTTCCATCCACTGTTGGAGCTTGTGTCCCGTGGTCGTGGTCATGAACGCGGGAGATTTTAGGCTGATCATGTCCAAATGAAAAAAGTGCTGGTCCTGCTAGTCGTGCTGGCCGCGGCAGTTTATGTCGCGTCGTGGTTCTGGGCGGGGGACGAGGTCGACGCTGCGGCCGAACAGCCGTGGCCGGACGGCCTGGGAACGCTCGCCGCGGTTCCCGACCGGTATCCGCCGCAGCAAGAGAATGAAGCCGCACGGAAGCTGATGAAGCTCGCCGGCTCCTTTGCCGAGAACGACGCCGTCACGACCTACGTGCGACAGGAGGTCGCGCGCGGCGACCTCACCATCGCCGAGCCGCCGGCGATCGCGGACCTCTCCGCGATCCGCGACCTGCTTCTGCGCGAGCCGATCGTGTGGGAGCGCGACCTCGTGCAACAGCACGGCGGTCTTCTGCCGAAGCTCGCCATGCACCAATCGCTGATGCGCGCCCTGGTCGCGAGCGCTCTCGGGCGCGCACGCCAGCACGATGTCGCGGCCTGGGATGACCTGCACGCGGCGTGGAACCTGACGAAGGCACTCGACGGACATCCGCACCTCATCTTGCAGATTGTCGCGATGGGGATGACGCGCGCGATCAACGCCGTCGCGTGGAAGATGCCGCTTCCGGTGCCGGCGTGGTTCGACGAGGTGCAGGACCGCGACTTCGTGCGGCCGCTGTTCGAGACGCTGCAGTACGAGAAGTGGAGGAGGTGGAAGCACCAGATGTTCCCCGGGAAGCTGTTTGCCGAATCGATCGATCGCGAGCGCACTCTGATCAGTGAGCTTGCGCGAGCGACCGACTGCGAGCTTCGACGTGTGGTCGAGACGGGCGATCGCGGGGATCCTCTGGGCAGGCTCGACATCGGATGGCAGCGTGCCTTCCGCTACCGCGTCGAGCGCGAGGCGACCGCGAACGCGCTGCGCGCACGTGCCGGGCAGCCGATCGAAGAGCGTTCGCATTGCAGCGACGGCGGGTGGAGCTACGACGGAAAGACGCTCCGGTTCGCAAAGCCGATCGCGTTGCCCGAACGGCTCGATACGTCGATGCCGCTGACGCTGCGCGTGAGCAACTGACGTGGGCGGGCTGAAGCCCGCCCTACGTCTTTCCTGTTAGGGCCCGGCCTGCTGCGGCGCGCGGATGTGGATCTCGACGCGACGGTTGAGCTGCCGACCGTCGGCCGTGTCGTTGCTCGACTTCGGGTCGGACTCGCCGTAGCCGTAGACGATGATCTTGCTCGACGAGACGCCGCGGTCGATCAGGTAGTCGGCGACGCTGGAAGCGCGCCGCTCCGACAACTTCTGGTTGTACGAGTCGGAACCGGTCGAATCCGTGTGTCCCTCGACGATGATCTGGTTGTCCGGATACTGCGAGAAGTTCTCCGCGAGCTCGTTCAACGTCGTGCGTGATGCGGAACGCAACGCAGCGGAGTCGTAGTCGAAGAGGATGTCGTTGGTGAGACGCACTTCGATCTCGCCCTCGGACGGACGAGTCACTTCGACGCCTTCGATCTGACGGAGCTCCGCCTCCTGCTTGTCCATGCGCCGTCCGACTGCCGCGCCGACTGCAGCACCTGCGGCCGCGCCGACCACCGCGCCGGTGCGGTTGTTGCCGCCCTGATTGCCGATCACCGCGCCGGCTACGCCGCCGACGACCGCGCCGATGATGGCGCCGCGTTTGGTCTTGCGGTTCGGGTCTGTACCGTCATCCGTCGTCGCGCAAGCGAAGGCGAAGACGGCGATGAACATGAGAATGAAACCTTTTCGAAGCATTTGACCTCCCAGCCAAAAACAAAAGACGCTCGTTGCCGAGCGTCTTTTGTCCAATTCAACATTGATACCGCCGTTGTCACTTTAGGCGTTCGCCTTCACGTAGAGCTCGACGCGGCGGTTGCGCTGACGGCCGCTGGCGGTGGCGTTCGACGCCTTCGGCTTCGATTCGCCGTAGCCATAAGCATCGAGCCGTGAGCCGCGGACGCCGGCGTTCTCGAGGTAGTTCTCGACCGAGCTGGCACGGCGGTCCGACAGGCGGTCATTGTACGAAGCCGACCCGGTCGAGTCCGTGTGACCCGCGATGACGATCGTGGTGTCGTTGTAGCGGTTGAACACCTCTGCCATTTCGCGGAGCTCGTCGCGCGAGCTCGAGCGGAGGGCCGCCGAGTCGAAGTCGAAGAGGATCTCGTTCCGCATCGTGACCTTCAGCTCGTCTTCGTCCGTACGCGTGACGTCGATTCCTTCGATCTGACGGAGCTCGCGCTCCTGCTTGTCCATCATCGCGCCGATGATGGCTCCGGTGGCCGTGCCGACCACGGTCCCGACCACGGCGCCGCGCTTCGCGCTGCCTTTGCCGCCGAGGCGCTTGTTGTTTCCGATGATCGTTCCGGCGATGGCACCGGCCACGCCGCCGATGATGGCGCCCTTCCTGGTCTTGTCGCGCTCGGTCGCCACATCGGCGAGAGCCGCCGGGACGAACAGGGCAGCGATGAGCATGGTTGCGATGAATCTTTTCATTGTCTGGGTCTCCTTGTTTCCCTGCCGGTCCCTTATCGCAACGGAGCTGCCACCCTGCAAATCCTTACGGAAGAAATAACGTAGGGCGTGGCTTCAGCCCGCCTCCTGCGGTGTACCATTCCGCCCGATGCCGCCCGAATCCAGCATGCGCCACGTCCTTCGTAACGCACTGCATTACGGAGACTTATCGTTCCGCGACTTCGTCGAGCTGGCGCTCTACCATCCCGAGTTCGGCTACTACGCGCGGTCGGAAAACCCCGTGGGAAAAGGCGCCGATTACGTCACCGCTCCCGTGCTCAGTCCGGTGTTTTCGTTCGCGATCAGCAACCTCGTCCGCGAATTCGTGCGCCGGAACGAGGGCGCAATGTGCTCGATCGTGGACATCGGATGCGGGGATGGCGAACTCATCGAAAGCGTTGCTCGTGACTCGTTGCTCGTTGCTGGGGATGTGCGTTTCTTCGGAGTCGATCGATCATTGGAACGGATCCGTCCTAGCAACGAGCAACGAGCAACGTACGTCCGCACGCTTGACGAGCTCCCCCGCGGCGGCGCACACCTATTCATCTCCAACGAGCTCTACGACGCGTTCCCTTTCGCGCGTCTCGTCCAGCGCGGCGAGCACGTTCACGAGTTGTGGGTGAGCGAACGTGAAGGCGTGCTCGACTGGAGCGAGCGCGAAGCGCCGCAGGCGTATGACGATTACTTCGCCGCGAACGGCATCGAACTCGCCGAAGGACAGTTCGCCGACGTGTCTCTCGAATGGGAGGCGTACCACGCGGATGTCGCGCGGTTTCTGCAGCGCGGTCTCATCGTCACCATCGACTACGGTTTTCCCGCGAACAAGCTCTTTCATTCGCGAGCGCGACGCTTCGGTACCGCGGCCGCGTACGCGGGGCAGCGCGTGTCGCGCGACCTGCTCGCGAATCCAGGGGAGCAGGATCTCACCGCGCACGTGAACTTTAGCGACCTCGAGCGCGCGGGCGAGGTTCACGGTACGACCACTCTCTTCTTCGATCGTCTCGCGAAGTTCCTTCTCTCCCTCGGCATCACCGAGCACGAGCTCTTCCGTCCCGTGCACGATCTCTCCATCGACACTCCCGAGGAGGGGATGCAACTGATGGAAGCGCGCGAGGAAGCTCGAAGGCTCGTGCTGCCGGACGGGATCGGCGAGGAGATGCGCGTGCTCATTCAGGCGAAGAACGTCGAGCTCGCCGGATGGTCGTTTCAGCAGACGTTGTATTGACGTGAAACGCTTTCGCGCCTCGAGTCACTACTGGAGCGGAGACCCGAAATGCGATCCGCTTCGAGAAAGCTGCTGATTCTCACCGTCGCGGTTCTCCTCCTGAGCGCGTCCTGTCACCATTCGTCGGAATCGCAGGCCGGCACGGTGACGGACGCGCCGCCTTCGGGAGATGAAACGACCGCGACGATCGAAGAGATCCCCGCGATCAGGATTGTGGCGAGGACGCCGAGCGACGACAACCGCACGCGTGGCGCATCGCGCTCGTTCGTGTCTACGGACCGCATCGTGCTCGAGGCCGACGTCCCGGAGACGCAGTGGAAGCTCGACGACGGCTCCTCGGACGGCTCACTCGATCCGTCGTCGCAAGTCGGGCCGCGCTATGAGATCGTCGCGCTGCGTCCGAAGCCGATCAGCGGCAGCCGTTCGAGGCCGTTGAAGTACACGTTGCGCGCATCGACGGGCGAGCGCGAGGCGACTTTCGTGCTCGAGCAGGATCCGATCGACACGATCCGCCAGCAATACATCGACATGAGGAAGCGGGGCACGCCGTCGCGGGAAGAGTTCCTCAGCGGCGGCCGCAGCAGGCGTGGTTACTTCAAGTTCAAAGAGATTCAGAGCCGCGACGGTGCGCCGTGGGCTGTCTTCACCGCGCTCGACCACCTCGACGAATGGCGCGAGAACTACGGCGGACCGCTGAAGGTCAACCGCGGATTCTCGACTCCGCGGCACAACGCGAAGATCAAAGGTGCGGCGAAGAACAGTCAGCATCTCTACGGAACGGCGGCGGACATCGACTCCGACGCAAGCGACTGGCACGCGAAGCGCGACGCCGCCCGCGAGGCCGGTGCGTGTCTCGAGCCGTTGGCGATCTCCGGATACGGCCACGTGCACGGCGATTGGAGGGCGCAATGTCCCGCAGGATGGTGATGCTCGCGAGTGTTTTGCTGGTCGCGGCGCCGATGTTCGCGCAAGTGCACCGAGGACTGACTCACGTGCGTCCGGATATGCCTGTCCTCGTTCTCCAGGTCCCGGAGAAGAAGTTCCCGCCGGACGCGACTCCGGAGGCGGACGCTCAATGGCAGAAGGATTGGGAGACGCGCGCGGATCGCTTCGACTCGATCCGGAAGAGCTCGACCGACAAGGACAAGCTGTGGGCGATGCAGACGCTCTATCTCGAAGCGGCGTTCATGCAACGTTACTTCTCGCGCACCGGTGAGCCCCTCGGCGAGGACTACGGCGCGTACTACATCGACCTCGGCCTGTTCGTCACGCAGTTGAAGGACCCGCGCTCGATCGAATCGCTCGCCGTCGCCACGGACATCGCCCCCGTGGTCTCCGCGACACTCGCGGAGTTCGGCGATCCCGCGGTCGACGCGGTCGTGCGCACGTTGAACAACCCGTTTCTCGGCGAGAGCGGCGCGTACACGCTCGGCAAGTTCCTGCAGGGAACGAAAGAGCGGCGGATCAAAGTCGCACCGGCGAAGGTGCAGACCATTCGCGGCGCGCTCACCCAGGCAATCGAGAAGGGCCCGCCCACTCTTCAGAGGAACGCGATCCGCGCCATGAGGCACGTCACGCTGACCGAAGAGGAGAAGACGATCCTCCGCCGAGTCGAGAAAAACACGAAGACGAATCCCTCGGTGAAGATGGAAATTCGGCGATCGCTACCGCAGTGACGTTCCTTTCTTGACTCTTCGAGTTCGCGGGCTAGAATGGCCGCGGTCTCAGAAAGTCAGCGAGCGAACGATCAATGGCGAACTACTCAGTACTGCTGGTAGCCGTGCTCATCGTCCTCTCGGTTCCGATCTTGACGTTGTTCTTCCTGGCGCCTCTGGTGCGCGCCTCGCGGGCGAACAAAGTGAAGCTCGAGCCGTACGAATGCGGCATCGCACCGACTTCCATGGCGTTCGATCACCGCTTCTCGGTGCGCTACTTTCTCATCGCGGTCCTCTTCATCATCTTCGACGTCGAAACGGTGTTCCTCTTCCCCTGGGCGATCCGGTTCAAGCAACTCGGATGGTTCGGAGCTGTCGAGATGACCATCTTCCTTGCGATCCTCCTGGTCGGGTACTTCTATGCCTGGAAGAGGAAGGTCCTTACATGGGTCTGATCGAAGAGCGCTTCGAGTCGAACGTTCTGACCACGAAGGTCGACAAGTTTTTCAATTGGGCCCGCAAATCTTCCCTCTGGCCGATGCAGTTCGGCCTGGCCTGCTGCGCCATCGAGATGATGGCCGTCCTCGATCCTCGCCATGACATGGCGCGCTTCGGCGCCGAGGTGTTTCGCGCGACGCCGCGTCAGGCGGATCTGATGATCGTCTCCGGCACGGTCACGGAGAAGATGGCTCCGATCGTCCGCCGGCTGTGGGATCAGATGCCGGACCCGAAGTGGGTCATCGCGATGGGCTCGTGCGCCACGTGCGGCGGTCCGTATGACACGTACGCGGTGACGCAGGGCGTCGATCGCCTGATCCCCGTCGACGTCTACATCCCCGGATGTCCTCCGCGCCCCGAGGCGCTGATCTGGGGACTGATGGAGCTGCAGAAGAAGATCGACAAGATGCACATCCTTCGGAAGGGCGGCGAGGCGTACGACTTCGCGCGCGCCGCCGTGCGCGATTCGCTCCGTCCCGCGCATGAAGGTCCGGCGCTGCGGGCGGAACAGGCCGCGGCGACTCAGCTCAAGCCCGCGCCGATCTCCGGCGTGAAGCGCGTGCCTACTCCGCCAGCCGCACCGAAGGCGGCGCCGGTCGCGGCCGTCGCGGAAGGGGGCGCAACTCCGCAGGTCACCGAAGCGGAGATTCAACAAGCCGCTGCACCCGAGATCCCTGTCGACCAGGCTGCCGAGGCGGGCGCATCTCCCGCGGTTCCGTTCCATCGCGATGACCTGACCCTCCCCGAGCGAATGGAAATGGCGAAGGAAGTCGGAAACAGCTGGGAGACGAGGCTCTTCGCGGCGATGGCGCAGACCGACTGTGGCGCATGCGGGTGGGACTGCGAAGGCTACGCGCACGCGATCGCCACGGGCGAGACCGACGACATTTCGCTGTGCGTCCCGGGAGAGTCGGAGACGCTGGACATGCTGAAGATGCTGATGGAGGAGCAGGGGAAGAGTTACCAGGGAGGATAGTTGGATGGTTCCGGGTTGCGAGTTGCGAGTTGCGAGGATTCCCGCAGCTCGCAACTCGGAACTCGCAACTGAATGTCAGAGCAGACGCCGCCGAGCCCACCCACGCCCCCCGCTGCGCCTCCACCGGGGCGCAGTGTGGACGACATCAAACGTGACCCGCTCGTCGCGGACGCGGTCAGTCGTGTCGACGACGCAGTCCTCGGCGCGAAGGAGTTCGTCGGCGAGATTACGCTCTTCTTCGACAGAGACCGCATCGTCGAAGTCGCCCGCGCTTTCAAGGACGCGGGCTTCGTGTATCTGGTCGACCTCTCCGGCGTCGACTATTCGAAGTATCCCGGCCACACCGGTCTGCGCTTCAGCGTCTCGTACACGCTTTACTCGTTCCAGAAGAACGCGCGCGTGCGTTTGCGTGTCTGGACCGACGAGAAGTGGCCCGTGCCATCCGTGACGTCGGTGTGGCGCACAGCGAACTGGCATGAGCGCGAGACATTCGACATGCTGGGAATCCAGTTCTCCGGCCATCCGAACCTCGAGCGCATCCTGATGTGGGAAGGCTTCAACGGCCACCCGCTGCGCAAGGACTTTCCCATTCGCGGCATCGACACCGGCGCGCGCATCTACCCCGAGGTCTTCCCCGAGGGCGGCGGACCGAAGGCGGGATCGACGGGCAAGGACGTGAAGGACGTCAACGTCTACAAAGGTGAATGGAAGCGCTACGGACAGTGGCCGGTCGCGCAGATCGGCGGCGGCGGAAACGGAGCGAAGGCGGCGGCACCCGCACCTGCGACACCGAAGCCGGTAGCCGCCGCGCCCGCGCCAGCTGCGCCACCTGCACCAACGGACGAGGAGGAGACCGAGTAATGCTTCTTCTCCTGCCAACCGCCAACTGCCAACTGCCAACCGGGTGGGGGATGGGAAATGTTTGACGTCCATGAAATGGAGGTCAACTTCGGCCCTCAGCACCCGTCCACGCACGGCGTGCTCCGCGTCCTGCTGAGGATCGACGGCGAGCGCATCATCGACGCGAAACCGATCATCGGCTATCTCCATCGCGGCACCGAGAAGCTCTTCGAGCACATGGCGTATCCGCAGTGCATCCCGCACACGGACCGCATGGATTACGTCGCCTCGGCCACGAACAATCTCGGCTTCGTCGAAACGGTCGAGAAGCTGATGGGCATCACCGCGAACATCCCGCGCCGTGCGCAACTCATGCGCGTAATGCTGTCGGAACTGCAGCGCATCTCGTCGCACCTCTTGTGGCTCGCGACGCACGCCATCGACCTCGGCGCGATGACGCCGTTCTTCTACACGTTCCGCGAGCGCGAACAGGTTCTTGATTTCTTCGAGTCCTATTGCGGCGCGCGACTCACGCTCAATTGCATGCGCATCGGCGGCATGCCCGACGACCTGCCGCACGGCTGGCTCGAAGACGTCGAAGCGTTCGTCGACAAGTTCGAAGCCTGCGTCGACGAATACGAGTCGCTGCTGACCAACAATCGCATCTGGAAGAAGCGGACGATCGGCATCGGCGTGCTCAGTCCCGAGGATGCGATCGACTGGGGCATCACCGGACCGCCTTTGCGCGGGTCGGGCGTCGAGTGGGATCTCCGCCGCGCGCAGCCGTACGAGTGCTATCCCGAGCTGCAGTTCGAGATTCCGATCGGGAAGAACGGCGACACCTACGACCGCTACCTCGTGCGCATGGAAGAGATGCGGCAGTCGACGCGCATCCTCAAACAATGTTTCCCGCTCGTCCGCGCGACGCCCGAAGGCGATATCAAAGCGAAGATCTCGAAGGTCATTCGTCCGCCGGAAGGCGAGGTCTATCACTCCATCGAATCGCCGAAGGGTGAGCTGGGCTACTACATCGTCAGCGACGGCAAGACGCAGAACGCGTATCGCTGCCACGTGCGCCCGCCGTCGTTCGTGAACCTGCAGGCGCTGCCGGCGATGGCCCGCGGTCATCTGGTTTCTGACTTGGTGGCTCTCATTGGAACGATCGATATCGTGCTCGGCGAGGTGGACCGATGAACAAGGCGCTGATGACCTACCTCATCTGGCCCGTCGTGAAGTTCTCGATCGCGTTCATCATCGTGCAGGTGATCGTCGCGGCGATGAACTGGGTCGAGCGCCGGCTCCTCGGACTCTTCCAGGCGCGCCTCGGACCGAATCGCGTCGGCTACAAGGGACTGCTGCAGATCATCGCTGACCCGATCAAGTTCCTCCTGAAGGAAGACATTGTTCCGGCGAGCGCGGAGAAGGTCGCGTATTTTCTCGGCCCCGTGCTGCCGCTGATCCCGCGGCGTTCGTCGTCTTCCCTGATTCCGTACGGACCGCCGCCGGCGTTCACGGTGACGCGCGTGAATGTCGGGCTGCTGCTGATCCTCGCGCTGACGTCGACCGCGGTGTACGGGATCATCCTCGGCGGCTGGGCATCCAACAACAAATACTCGTTGATGGGCGGTCTGCGCTCCGCGGCGCAGATGGTCTCGTATGAAGTTCCGTTCGGGCTGTCGATCGTCGGTGTGCTGATGATCACCGGCTCGCTCGATCTCGTGACCATCGTCCGCTACCAGGAAGTCAACGCCTGGAACTTCATCCCGCAGATCGTGGCGTGTTTCATCTTTCTCGTGTCGATGAACGCGGAGAACAACCGCACGCCGTTCGACTTGCCGGAAGCGGAGTCGGAGCTCGTGGCCGGCTATCACACTGAGTACTCGGCGATGAAGTTCGCGTTCTTCATGCTCGGCGAGTACTCGATGATGATCGTGAACTCGTGCCTGATCGTGACGCTGTTCTTCGGCGGCTGGACGCTGGGCATGTTCGGGATCGGCCTGACGACGGACGTGCTGAACGGCATGGGCATCCTCGGCGGCCTCCTCGGTGCGGCAATCTTCTTCACGAAGGTGATGATGTTCCTGCTGATGTACGTCTGGTTCCGCGCGACGTTCCCGCGGTTCCGCTTCGATCAGCTGATGGACCTCGGCTGGAAGTTCATGATCCCGCTGGCGCTCGCGAACATTTTCGTCACGGGCATCTTCATCCTTGTGGGGCAGGAGCGGCTGATGTACTGGATCGGCCTCGGCACCATCGCGCTCGCCGCGCTGTATCTCTTGAAACCGAAACGCGCAGCCGCAAAGCAGAAGGTGGCTCATGCAAGTTGAGTATCCGAAGCCGAGGTGGTCCGAGAAGTTTCTCGTGCTCGATCTCCTCGAGGGATTGAAGACGACGCTCCGCGAGCTCTTCAAGCCGAAGGTGACCATCCGTTATCCGGAAGAGCGATTGGAGCCTGCGGACCGCTTCCGCGGCATGTTCAAGTTTTCCTATGACCGCTGCATCGCCTGCAAATTGTGCGCGGTGGCGTGTCCGATCGACATCATCTACATCGACGTCCACGACGACATCATCGAAGAGGGCGGCAAGAAGAAGAAGGTCAAAGTCCTCGACCGCTACGACATCGACGTGAAGCGCTGCATGTTCTGCTCGCTCTGCGAAGAGGCCTGCCCCACGAAACCGAAATCGATCTGGCTCACCACCAAGACCTACGAGCTGGCGAGCTACGACCGTAACGATCTCTATTTCAACATGCAGGAGCTCGAGTATTGGGACGAACGTCCGAAGTACACGGGACTGCCTGAGGAGGACGAGAAGCCGCGGCTCGATGAGGCGCGCCTTCTCAAATGAGCATGGACGAGATCAGCGCACAGATGCCGCTTCTCGTGTTCCTGGTGATCGGGACGCTCGCAGTCGCGTCGTCGATCCTCGTCGTGGCGATGCGCAATCCCGTGCATTCCGCGCTCTTCCTGCTGCTGACGTTCCTCTGCGTCGCGGTCTTGTTCGTCATCAAGTCGGCGGAGTTCGTCGCGGCCGTTCAGGTGCTCGTTTACGCGGGCGGCATCATGGTGCTGTTCCTGTTCGTGGTGATGCTGATCAATTACAGGCATCTCCCCGAGGATCGCGTGCTGTCGAAAGTGTGGCTGGGCGGAATCGGCGTGGGATTGGCGGTCTTCGTCCTGTTCTTCTCGCTGGTGCGCAATGGCGCGTACGCCGATCAGGCGCCGGACGCCGCGAAGAAACTGAGCACCGTCTCGGAGAGTTACCTAACCCAGCATCCGAGCGATCCGAGCAAGCTGGTTCGCCGCACGCGCGACCGCGAGAATCGGAATGCCGAGGCGGTCGGGATGGCGCTCTATCGCGACTACCTCGTTCCGTTCGAAGTCGTGTCGCTGTTCCTGCTCGTCGCGATGATCGGCGCGATCGTCATCGGCAAGCGCGAGCTCTCGTCCGAGGAGGAAGAGTCCACGCCGCAGTTCATCCTCGAGAGAGCGGAAGTGGAGAAGGAAGTGAAGGAGTCCATGAGTGCGTAGCACGGACAGGAGACGTCTTGCCTAGTACTGCACAGTATCTGATGCTCTCCGGCACTCTGTTCGCGGTCGGCCTGATCGGCGTGATCGTCCGCCGCAACATGATCACGGTGCTGATGTGCATCGAGCTGATGCTCAATGCCGTCAACATCAACCTCGTCGCCTTCTCGCATCGCCTGGCCGATCTGCAGGGCCAGGTCTTCGCGGTTTTCGTCATCACTGTCGCTGCCGGTGAGGCGGCGGTCGGTCTGGCCATCATCATTCAGTTGTACCGTATGCGGTCGACGGTGAACGTGGACGAGGTGAAGACGCTCCATGGATAAAGCGCTCCTGGCCATCGTTCTCCTGCCGGCACTCGGCGCGCTGATCAACGGCGTGCGCGCTTTCGCGCGGCCGTTGACGCCCAAGAATCGGATGCTGACGAATGCTGTGGCCCTCGGCAGTACCGGCATCGCCGCTCTTATTGCCGCGTGGGTCGTCTTCGTCAGCGCGGGACATCCGGAGCAGTACACGTACTTCGAGTGGATTCCCGCGGGGATCGGCCATGTCGGTGATCTGACGGCGAATTTCTCGATCGACTTTGCGATGCGCATCGACGCGTTGTCGTCGACGATGCTGTTGATCGTGACGTGGATCGGATTTCTGATTCACGTCTATGCGACGGGCTACATGTCGCACGAGAAGGGCTATACGCGCTTCTTCACCTATCTCAATCTCTTCATGTTCATGATGCTGTTGCTCGTCCTCGGGGCGAACTACATGGTCATGTTCGTCGGGTGGGAAGGCGTCGGTCTCTGCTCTTATCTCTTGATTGGTTTCTATTACGACAAGAATTTCGCCGCCGACGCGGGCAAGAAAGCGTTCATCACGAATCGCATCGGCGACTTCGGCTTCATCCTTGGCATTTTCCTGATCTTCAATACCTTCGGGACCTCGGACTACGGCAAGGTCTTCGCGATGGCGGCCGGCGGCGGACCGGAGAAGTACGGTTGGATCTCGACGGCGATCTGTCTACTGTTGTTCGTCGGCGCGTGCGGTAAGTCCGCGCAGGTTCCTTTGCATGTCTGGCTGCCGGACGCAATGGCCGGCCCGACGCCGGTGTCCGCGCTGATCCATGCCGCGACGATGGTCACCGCGGGCGTTTACATGGTCGTCCGCTCCAATGTGCTGTTCCGCATGTCGCCCGAGGCTTCGCTGGTGGTGGCCATTGTGGGGGCGGTGACGGCGATCTTCGCGGCGTCGATCGGGCTCGCTCAAAACGACATCAAGAAAGTGCTTGCGTACTCGACGGTGTCGCAGCTCGGCTTCATGTTCATCGCCGCGGGAGTCGGCGCGTATACCGCGGCGATCTTCCACGTCATGACCCACGCGTTCTTCAAGGCGTGCCTTTTCCTCGGCGCCGGCTCGGTCATTCACGGCTGCGGCGGCGAGCAGGACATGCGGAAGATGGGCGGCCTGCGCAAATACATGCCGTCGACGCACCGAACGATGGCCATTGCGACCTACGCGATCGCCGGACTGCCGTTCCTTTCGGGATTCATCTCCAAAGACGAGATCCTCGCGAATGCCTACGGATATTCGAACGCGATCTGGATCGTCGGCGCGATCGCCGCGGGCTTCACGGCGTTCTACATGTCACGCCTCTATTTCATGACCTTCTGGGGTGAATACCGCGGCGGGCATGGAGACGACCACGCGGACAAGGCCCACGGGCATGATGCGCATGCGCACTCGCATGATCCGCACGAATCGCCGTTGTCCATGACCGGCGTACTGTGGGTGCTGGCGATCCTGTCGATCGTCGGTGGTCTCGTCGGCTGGCCCGCTGCTTTGGGCGGTGCACATCCGACACCGTTCCAGCGCTGGCTCGAGCCCGTGCTACTGCCGATCGGTGGTCATGCGTTCCACTTCCACGAAGCGTCGCACGAGCTGGAGTGGACGCTCATGGCGATCTCGGTGGCGATCGCACTGTTCGGCGTGTTCCTCGCGCATCGATTGTACGTACGCCGTGCGCCGGTGCCCGATGTCCTCGAACAGCGCCTCGGTCCAGTGCATACGCTGCTCGCGAACAAGTACTGGGTGGACGAGTTGTACAGAGCCACAGTGATTGGCGGAACGCTCGCGTTCAGCCGTCTGCTGTGGTGGTTCGACATCTGGGTCGTGGACGGGATCGTCAACGGCGTACGCCATCTCACGGTCGTGGCGTTCGGTCACGGATCGAATCTCTTCGACAAATACGTCGTCGACGGCGCAGTCAATGGTGTCGGAGCCGGGGCCAAGGGCAGCTCAATGATGTTTCGCCGCGTACAGAGCGGCCTCGTGCAGAACTACGCCCTGATCATGGGCGGCGGCATCGTTCTGATTGCGCTGGTGTACCTGTTCATGAAGCCGTAGCAGGGGAGAGACGAGTCGATGGATCAAATACTGAACATCATTACCTACATCCCGCTGGCCGGCGCGCTGGTGATCCTGTTCTTCGTGAACAAGAGCAACACGCGCGCGATCCGCGTGATGGCCACGGCCACCGCCGTCGTGGATTTCATCGTCTCGCTGTATCTCTGGTTCAAATTCGATCCGAACAAGCTCTGGCAATTCGAATTCAAGGTCTCGTGGATCCCGTCTCTCGGCGTCGACTATCACTTCGGTGTGGACGGCATCGCCGTACTGTTGATTCTCCTGACGACGTTCATGGGGATCATCGCCATCGTCTCCTCTTACAGCGCGATCCATCACCGCGAAAAAGAGTATTACGCGCTGCTGCTCATGCTGCAGACCGGCATGATCGGCACGTTCTGCGCGCTGGACTTCTTCCTCTTCTATGTCTTCTGGGAAATCATGCTCGTGCCGATGTACTTCATCATCGGTATCTGGGGCGGTCAGCGGAAGCTGTATGCCGCCATCAAGTTCTTCCTCTACACGCTGGCCGGATCGGTGCTGATGCTGCTGTCGATCCTGGCGCTGTTTCTGTACAACGACGGCGGCATCGAGTTTCTCAATATCGTCGGACTGGGCAACAAAGCGACGTTCAGCGTCCTTCAGTTCCACGAGATCGGACATCTGATCCCGCCGACGTTGCAGTTCTGGATCTTCCTCGGTTTCTTCTTCGGCTTCGCCATCAAAGTGCCGATGTTTCCGTTCCACACGTGGCTGCCGGACGCGCACGTCGAGGCACCCACGGCCGGATCGATCATCCTCGCCGCCGTTCTCCTCAAGATGGGAACGTACGGCTTCGTCCGATTTGCGCTGCCGATTCTTCCCGACGCCACGAGACAGCTCCTCGTCCCGATCGCGGTCCTTTCAGTAATCGGCATCATCTACGGCGCACTCGTGTCCCTCGTGCAGAAGGACATGAAGAAGCTCGTCGCGTACTCGTCGGTCTCACACCTCGGATTCGTGATGCTGGGCATGTTCGCGCTCAATCCCGCGGGCATTCAGGGCTCGGTCATCCAGATGATCAACCACGGCATCTCGACGGGCGCACTGTTCCTTCTCGTCGGCATGGTCTACGAGCGGCGTCATACGAGGCTGATCGCGGACTACGGCGGCCTGGCGAAGCAGATGCCGATGTACGCGGCGCTTTTCCTCATCGCCGCGCTTTCTTCCATGGGTCTTCCGGCCCTCAATGGATTCATCGGTGAGTTCACGATTCTCCTCGGCACGGCGAATTCGAGCGCATACGGCACGATCGCCTACGCGGTCTTCGCCGCTGTCGGTATCGTTCTGGGCGCGGCGTACCTGTTGTGGCTCTATCAGCGCGTGTTCTGGGGACCGCTCGACAATCCCGCGAATGCCAAGCTGCTGGATCTCAACGGCCGCGAGTTGGGGATGATGATCGCGCTGGTCGCGCTGATGGTGTGGATCGGCGTCTATCCCAAGCCACTTTTCGATTTCATCGATAAACCAGTCCAGTACATCGTTCAGAAAGTCGATCCCGGGTATTACGACAAGAAACCGGTGACGTATCCGTCGTCACCAGTGCCCGCGCCTGCGTCCGAGCACCCCGAGGTCGCCGCGAAATGACCTGGAGCGATACGGTCTACCTCCTGCCGGAGATTCTCATCTCCATCGGCGCGTGCGTTCTTCTGATCGTGCCGGTGACGAGACTCCGCGGTCAGGGGGCGGCGGCGAAATGGACGATGCTCGCGCTGCTGGCCATTACGGCAGTTTCCGTGGTCGTCTGTTCCAATGTGGTGGCGAACCTCGATGATCAGACGGCAACGTTCGCGTCGATGTTCACGCTGGACGGGTTCGCGATCTTCTTCAAGCTGCTGTTCATCGTGACGATCGCCATGGTCACTCTGCTGTCGGACGATTTCCTTCGCGGCACGCGTTATTCGCCGTGGGAGTATTACTCGCTGCTGGCCTTCGCCCTTTGCGGAATGATGTTCATGGTCAGCGGGATCCACCTGGCGTCGATCTACGTCGGCCTCGAGCTCATGTCGTTGTCGAGCTACATTCTCGCCGGCTACTACAAGAACGAACAGAAGAGCACCGAAGCGGCGATGAAGTACTTCGTGCTCGGGGCGGTGAGCTCGGCGATCTTGTTGTACGGGATCTCGCTCATTTACGGCGTGACCGGCTCGCTCAATCTCCCGGAGATCGCACAGTCGATGTCGACGCTGGTCACGAACGACGCGCTGATGTTCGGAATCATGCTTCTCGGCGCGGGACTCTGTTTCAAGATCGCGGCTGCGCCCTTCCACGTCTGGACGCCGGACGTCTACGAAGGCGCGCCGACGCCGATCACGGCGTTCCTGTCGACGGCCTCGAAGACCGCGGCGTTCGCGATCTTCGCGCGAATTTTCTACGTCGGCATGCATCACTTCCGGCTCGACTGGCAGTTCGTCCTGGCGGTAATCGCGGCGCTGTCGATGATCCTCGGCAACTTCGCCGCGATCACGCAGGACAGCGTCAAGCGCATGCTCGCGTACTCGTCGATCGGCCATGCGGGATACGTGCTTCTGGGCATCATTGCGATGAGCGAGATGGGGCTGTTCGGCGTGCTCGTGTACTCCGTCGTCTACGTCTTCGCGACGCTCGGGATCTGGGCCACCGTGTTGATGCTGGAGCGCAATGAGTACGCGGGCGAGCAGGTCGACGACTTCGACGGCTTGCACAAGCGCGCGCCGTTCTGGGCGTTCGCAATGGTGGTCTTTCTCCTGTCGCTGGGCGGGATTCCGCCGACCGCGGGTTTCATCGGCAAGTACTTCCTCTTTTATGCAGCCGTAGGCGCGGGCTTCGGGTGGCTGGCCGTCATCGCCGTGATGATGTCGGCCGTGTCGATGTTCTTCTACTTCCGCCTCGTCATGGCCATGTACCTGAAAGACGGAAGAGAAGCTCTTGTGACCGGTGGGGGCGCGCTGAAACTCGTCGCCGCGATCGCGCTCATCGTCACGCTCGTGTTCGGCGTTCTGCCGTCGCGTCTGATCGATCAAGTGAAGATCTCGGGCGGATGGGTCGCGACGCGCGCCTCCGCGGTTCCCCATGGACGATAAGAAGCGCCGCGAGTACCGTCAGCTTCTCGAGGCCTCCGCGATCGGCTGGATGTTCCCGATCGCCATCCTCCTCGGCTTCGGCTGGGGATACGGGATGGACAAGCTGTTCGGTACGTGGCCGTGGCTGACGGCGATCTTCAGCGTGTTCGGCATCATCGCCGCGTTCGTGAACCTCTTCCGCATGGCCGGCGGAAATAATGGCGGCTGAGCCGCCCGAGGAGCCCTGGTACGAGCGGGAGAGCGCGGCGGACGTGCTCCGTCGGATCAAGAGGACGGCGTTCGCGGCGGCACTCGTCCTGGCCGTGTTTTGCGCGATTTTCGGGGGTTTTCGGGCTTTTCTCGGGTTGACTTGCAGTGCAGCCGTCACTATGATCAGCTTCCTTTGGTTGGAAGAGATCGTCAACGTTCTCCTTCAGCCGGCTCCACATCCTAAAGCTCGGAGAATGATCGTCCGCGCCCTGGCGCGGTTCCTTCTCCTCGGTGTGTCGCTCGCGGTAACGATCATCATTGCTCGTTTCAATGCTGTCAGTGTGCTGCTGGGATTCTCGATCATCGTGATCGGGATCTGCGGCGAAGCTCTGTATTCACTCGTTCGAAGTTTCAGCCGGTAGGAGTCGCGTCAGAAAATCTGATGGAACACGAACACTCAATCCTCTACGAGCCGTTCAACAGGTACATCTGGAGACACGCATTCGGATTCGACGTGCCGGACCACGTGGTCATGGCGCTGCTGGTCCTGCTCATCAGCCTGATCGTGTTTCCGGCGATGTCGCGGCGCATCAGCAAAGACAACCCGAGCGGGTTTCAGCACTTTCTGGAGATGATCGTCGGCGGCCTGAAGGACCTGCTGCGGGACATCGTCGGTCCGCACTCCGAGAAGTACCTCTACATCATCGGCGGCTTCGCCGCGTTCATCTTCGTCTCCAACCTCTTCGGCCTGTTCTTCTTCCTGCAGCCGCCGACGGGGAATCCGAACACGACCTTCGCGCTGTCGCTGACGGCGTTCTTGTATTACAACTGGGAAGGGATCAAGAAGCAGGGGCTCGGGCACTACATCGCCCATTTCGCCGGCCCGCTTCCCCTGCTCGCGCCGCTGATGTTTCCGATCGAGTTGATCGGACACTTCGCGCGCATCCTCTCGCTGGGCATGCGCCTGTTCGGCAACATCATGGGCGAGCACACCGCCACCGGCATCTTCATGGGACTCATGCCGTTCGTCATTCCCTGGCCGATGATGGGCCTGGGCATCTTCGGCGCGTTCCTGCAGACCTTTGTCTTCATCATGCTGACGATGGTGTACATCGGCGGCGCGGTGGCGACGGAAGAACACTAGATCAAGAAACCTACGGGTTCGTAATCTCGAAAAAGGAGGAGTTCAAAAAGTGACCAAAAAGCACATCTTCATCTTCGTGCTGCTCGCGCTGACCGCGTTCTCCGCGTTCGGCCAGGAGGCAGCGGCGAACACCGGCGTGAAGTGGGGCGTCATCGGCGCGGCGTTCGTTCTCGGCATCTCGGCTGCGGCCGGCGCCATCGGCCAGTCGCGCGCCATCGCGGCGGCCGTCGACGGCATCGCCCGCAATCCCGGCGCGGCCGGCCCGATCCGCCTGGCCATGATCATCGGTCTCGCGCTGATCGAGTCGCTCGTCATCTACGCGCTCGTCATCGCGTTCGTCATCCAGGGCAGGTAAACCCCCGCAGTTCGCTGTGCGAAGCCCGGTTGCCGCGAGGCGCCGGGCTTTCTTGCGTTCAGGCAACGCTTTTGCTGAGTCGGCTCCTCGGAGGTACCGCTGTGAGCTGGTTCAACCTGTCGTTCATTGGATGGCTGATCGTGATCGTGGCCCTGGTTCTGGTCGCGTACAAGTACGACGTTCCGGCGTTCTGGATCGGGATCGGCGCCCTGCTGCTGGTCGGCGTCGGCATCATCACGTCGGTCAAGCACTCGAAGCCACGGATTTAGCCGGCGCAGTCGCACGCCGGTCAACAAAAAAGCCGGCGCAACCGCGCCGGCTTTCGTCGTTCGATGGGGTAGTGGTCAGTGCTCGGTTACGAGCCGGCGCAACGCGTCGACCGCGGCACCAGCGGTGATCTGCGTGTCGAGCGCGATGGAGTGCTGCGGGGTCCATGCGCCACTGCGGAGAAGAACGTAGCGCAGCTGCCCTTCGGTCTGCGTGTACAGGGCCAGGCTGCCGTCTTCGCCGTAGATCCCGTCGACGCGATCGCCGTCACTCAGGTTGAGGGCCGGCGCCAGATAGGGTCCGGACTCGCGCTTTCCACCCGGGACGCGCAGACGGCCATTCCCGACGACTTTGGTGACGGGGCGGATGCGCACGGAGTTCATCGTGCCCGTCTCGAGATCGCCGAACAGAAGAACCACGCTGTCCTGTTTCGGCGATGAGACCAGCAGGGGCTGCATGAGGGCGCGGTAGTCGATCTGCTCGGGCGCCGGGCCGGCCGTCTCATCGAGCTTCGACACGAACTGGTGCAGGTCGAGCGGCTCCATGTTCACGACGTTGCCGTCCTGGATGGTCACCATCATGTAGTGCGCGGACTTCGCGCGCGTGTCGTAGGTGAATTGCCACCAGGTCAGGTGCACGGTCAGGCCGCTGCGGGTCTCGCCATTTTCGTCTTCGAACTTGCGGGTCACGGCGATCCGGAGATTCTCGCGGCGGTCGTTGTAAGCACCGAACGATGCCGCCGCGCTCCACACACCCTCGGCGTTCCGCGACGAGAACATGAGCTGCGTCTCGTTGCCGGACGGGTTGTGGATCCAGAAGGCGAACAGCATTCCGGTCTCGGCGTCGTAGGCGATGGTTGGATTGAAGTGCGCGCCTCCCACGAGGGTGGCGGGGATGATCTCGGGAACGATGGCGTCTCCGCGGCGCGCCGTCAGCACGAGGTACGCCACGGACGAGGCGTTGGCATCGGGATGGTCGATCGAGCGCTCGTGATTGATCGTATAGAGCGTCCCGTCCGGGATCAGCAGCGTGTTCCCCTCCTGCCCGCTCGCGAGCAGAGAGACGAACATCAGAGCGACAACGACCAGGAGTTTTTTCATAACTTGAGGTTCACCATGGACCGCAGATCGATCGCGTACAGCAGGTTCTTCAGATTGCGGAACTGCGGATAGAACTTCGAGAGCTCACTGAAGTGGAAGTCGGCGCCTTCGACGTCGCCCGACTTGTAGCAGGCCTCGCCGAGGAGGTAATGCGCGTTGCGCATTTGCCGGGGGTCTTTGGCGATTTCGAGGCCGGCCTGACCGTAGAACAGAGCCTTCTCGTATTGCGCCTTCTCGATGTAGGCGTAGCAGAGGTCGATGTACGCCTCGGCGCGGCCGATGGGATCGTGCAGGAGCTCGAGCGCCTCGTAGATGCGCGCGAGACCGGTCTCGAGATCGCCCTGCAGCAGCAGGCAATATCCGAGGTTCTCGAGAGCGTAACTGTGGCTCAGCTCTTTTTCCTGCAGCGGAGATTCTTCGGTGATCGCCAGCGACTCGTTGAAGCAGTCGATTGCGTGCCCGATCTGCGAGTCGAGCTCGTAGATGTTGCCCAGCTCGAGGAGGACGATGCGGCGCCACGACGGCTCGCCCGCTTCCTCGGCGGTGCGCAACGCGAGCTGCCCGTAGAAGAGCGCGCGCTTGAGGTCGTTCTCGAGGCGGAATTTGTACTGGAGCGCGTACGCGGCGAGGTAGACGTGCCGCGGCTTGCGGCGGCGCATGATCACGCGCGGGAGCTCGTGGACCTCGGGGCCGGTGCGCTCGAGCGCGATCATCGCGTCGGCTTTGTTGATCGAGATCAGCTCGCGCGTTTCCTCGTCATCGGCCAGGGCCAGCGCTTCGTCGTAGACTTCGAGCGCCTGTTCGTAGTCGCCGCGGCGAAGCCGGGCGCGCGCTTCCTGGCGCAATTCTTCGATTCTATCCTGCACGCTAAGCATCGGCATCTCCACCCTCCCCCCCATCGAACCCTTCATCTTCCAAGTTGCGCTTGAACTCGATGAAGCTTTCGACTTCCTTCTGCGCGGCAGGGCTGAGCTGACGATACTTTTCGAGGACCGTGTTCGCGCGGCTGGTCTCGTCGAAGAAGTCGCCGATGCTCAGATCGAAGCACTGAAGAATCTTCAGAAGCGTATCGAGGCCGACCTTGTATTCGCCCTGCTCCATGCGGGAGAGGTCCGACTGGTGAATGCCGATCTTCTCGGCAAGCTCCACCTGGGTCAGCTTTCGCTGCCGACGTAACTGCCGGATCTTGCGACCTACGAGCTCGAGTTGTGCTGGCCTGTTCATATGGGCGTTCGTTGACAATTTATGCTATTGAACAATAAAATTCGTCAGCTTTCAATATGCGGGCCGTAGCGTGCTGTTGTCAAGCACGAAGTCCAGTCCGAAGAGGTTCCTGCCACGTCCGCTACCTTCCATCTTCTGCGTGAGCTCATCAAGCGTGACTTCCACGCTCGCTTCACCGGCTCCGCCCTGGGCGTCATCTGGGCCGTGCTGCAGCCCCTGAGCCTGGTCGCCCTCTACTGGTTCGTCTTTACCTTCATGATCCCCGGCGGTCGCGCCGGCGGCTCGGGGGGAGAGTACATCTATTTTCTGATTTCCGGGCTCATTCCCTGGCTGGGGATCAATGAGGGACTGATCCGATCGGCGACCGCCGTCGTGGACAACGGTGCCATCGTCCGACGCGTGCCTCTGCGCAGCGAGCTGCTGGTCGTCGTCCCGAACGTCTCGGCGCTGATCTTCGAGAGCATCGGGCTGGCGATCTTCCTGGTCGTCGTCATCGCGCGAGGGATGCCCCTGCGGATGCTCTGGCTGCTGCCGGTGGCGATCGGACTGCAGCTCGGATTGCAGATCGGCGTCGGATTCTTTCTCGCGGCGAGCTACGTCTTCTTCCGCGATCTGACGCAGATCCTCGGCTTCGTTCTCAGCATCGTCTTCTATCTCAGTCCCATCCTCTACCCAGTCGGCGGCCGCTTCCAGGCGATCTTCTTCTGGAATCCGCTGACCGCGCTGCTTGGTTTGTTTCGCAGCGCTCTGCTGGACGGTGCGTTACCTGATGTCGCGTCGATCGTCTTCTTACTGATCGTCGTGACGACGGTTCTGGGTGCGGGTCTGCTCTTCTTCAGGCGGACCCGGCCGACGCTGGTCGATCTCATCTAATTCATCAGGAGCAATCAAGAATGTCTGTTCGGAAGGTCCTATTGATGTTCATCGTCCTCGCTCTGTCCGCCTTCGGGGCGACGGCGCAGGAGAAGGTCACGCCGCAGCCGCAGGTGCCGGAGCTGCTGGCGCCGACCGCGGAGCCGTCCGTCGAAGAGTCGGAAATCCCGGAAGGCGGCATGCCGTCCTACATCAAGCCGGAGACGCCCGAGCAGCGCCGCGAACGTCTCGGCACCCAGGAAGATCCGGGCATCAACCCGAGTCCCGACAAGATCTGGATCCGCTTCGGCCAGAAGTTCAAGATCCGCAAGTACGAGCGCGAGTTCGCGCGCTACTTCCCCGATCGCCCGACCGTCGTTCGTCCGGTGGCGATGGTGAACTTCATCTTCGAGATCTATCAGCAGAACGAGAAGTGGGTGTGGGTGTGGATGCAGGAGATCGAGGCTCGTCGGTCGCGCGAAGAGCGCAAGCGCGCTTCGGAGACGAAGGAAGTTCCGAAGGAAACCGTCGACTATCTGAACCTGATCCGCGACGAGTTCACGCCGCTCGATCCGCCGGTGTCGCCGGTTCGCGTTCGTTTCGAGGAATCCTCGGAAGGACTCCCGGACCGAGGCTCCTGGCGCAACAGCGTCGACATCGCGGATATGAATGGCGATGGCAAGCTCGATCTCGTCGTGCCTCCGCAACGCGCGGGCAACGGAGTCCCGGCGATCTTCCTCGGTGACGGCAAGGGCAACTGGAAGCTGTGGGAGACGGTCTTCACGACGCGTCTGAACTACGGCGCCGTCGTCGCCGCCGATTTCAACAAAGACAAGAAGATGGATCTCGCCTTCAGCGTCCATCTCAGCGGCGTTGCGATCTTCCTCGGCGACGGCAAGGGGGAGTTCCGCGAAGTCTTCTACGACCGCGCGTTCCCGACCCGCCGTCTCGTCACCGCGGACATCGATCGCGATGGCTGGATGGACATCGTGGTGATCACCGAAGGTCCGACCGGGCGTTCCGGCGACCCGAAGGCGAAGCAGTACACCGCGCTGCGTGGCTACCTGAATCGCAGCAAGGGAACGAAGTGGGAAGGCCTCAACATCGCCAATCCGAAGGACAACACCAGCGGCGACTGGCTCGCGGTCGGCAACTTCAACGACGACCGTTTCCCGGATTTCCTCGCGTCCACGATCTACTTCAACGGAACTTCGATCGTGCACATGAGTCAGGGCGAAGCGAAGAAGTACGACTGGTACTGGGACGGGAAGGGCTCCGTCATTCCCTTCCGCTCGTACTACAACGCGGTGACCGCGGGACGCTTCAGCAACAAGGATCGCGACGACGCGATCGTGACGAGCTACCGCATCTGGCCCGTGAAGATGGATCAGAACGTGATTCCCGATCCGCCGCTGGGACGCGTCGTCTCCGTCGATCGCATCAATTTCTCCGCCGACGGCAAGCAGGGGACGCGTACCTCGATCATGCGCTGGGAGCCGGGCCGCTCGGTTTTTGGCCTCGCGCACGGAGACTTCGACGGCGACAAGAAGGAAGATCTGATGTTCACGCGGCACGATCCGCGCGAGGCGGTGTTGCTTCTCGGAGACGGGAAGGGCGGTTTCGCGCGTGCGACCGTCGAAGGCATCACGTTGCGTCCGCAGTCGAATTACGACCTCACCGTCGCCGACGTGAATGGCGATTCGCGACCCGATGTCATCGTGATGTACGAGTCGGAGTCCGCGACCTCGCTCTCCGATCGGGACGGCAGCATCCACGTCTACCTGAACCGGGGTCCGGCCGCGCAGTGAGCGGCCGGACAGCGCGTGTGTTGCAGTCGTGCTTGATCGCGAGTATAGTCCGCCGGATCAGGACCCTTGATATGGTGGAATCGCATAAGAAGGGCGCTTTCCTATTGACTTCGAGAATATTTCGCCCTACTTTGTAGCAGCTCAGCCGAGAGGCTGTCGGTTAGTTCGTCAACGCGCTTGAGAAAAACATTTGAAAAAACTGAACGCGGAGGTGATCGTATCGTTTGGATCGGGTGAGCAAACCTTCGTTCGTTTTTCACAAAACCACTTGAAGTGTAGGAGATAGAAATGAAGAAACTTACCGTTTGGGCCATGTTAGCGATGCTCGTCGTTGCTGGCTCGGCGTTTGCCGGTACCCAGATCGCCGCGAATGCGACGTTCGATGACGGTGGTCCGGCAACGACGAACAACGACGACAGCTGCGACATCGGTGTCGTGCCCGCCGCGACGCTGCTGCTGCCGTACTTCGAAGTCGACCTCGACAACCCGGCTGGCGAGACGACGCTGTTCACGATCACCAATGTGTCCAACCTGGACGCGATCGCGCACGTCACTCTCTGGACCGACTACTCGTTCCCGGTCATCGACTTCAACATCTACCTGACCGGCTATGACGTTCAGGCGATCAACCTGTTCGACATCATCGAGCGCGGCATCATCGCGCCGGATGCCGGCACGGGCACTGCGATCACGAAGCGCGGAACGTATTCGGACGTCAACGGCGCCCTGACGCTCACCGCTTGCGACCGTCTCCCGGGCCCGATCGATGACGCTTACGTCGTTCGTATGCAGTCGGCCTTCACCGAAGGCACCGTTCCGGACCTCGGCGTCCTGGCGGGCTGCAACAACGTCGGCAATGAGCATGACAACGCGGTGGGTTACGCGACGATCGACGTCGCCGACGCCTGCACGACCTCGCTGCCGACCGACGACGTGTACTTCGCGTCGGAAATCCGTTTCGACAACGTGCTGATTGGCGACTACCAGCAGGTCAACAGCGCGAACAACTTCGCGCAGGGCAACCCGATGGTCCACATCCGCGCGATCCCCGAGGGTGGCGATCCGCTCGATCCGGACCCGATCATCAACTTCGACCGCACGTTCTACAGCCGCTTCCAGGCTGGTGGCGTTGCCGATCGTCGTCAGCCGCTTCCGTCGGTCTTCGCCGCTCGCTGGATCCAGGGTGGCGCGTCCGAATTCCAGACCTCGTACAAGATCTGGCGTGAAGGCGACACCGCCAACGGTGACCGCACTTGCGCCACCTGGGACGACAACGTGACCAACGTCGCCGAGCTCGTTCGCTTCGACGAGCGCGAGTTCGCAGTCGGTGATGTCCCGGTGTCGCGTATTTCGCCCCCGATCACCACCGAGTTCACGCTTCCTGAGACCTCGCTCACGAGCGTCGCTGACGCGTCCATCTACCCGCAGCTCACCAACGGCGCTGTTGGCGGCTGGATGTATCTGAACCTCGACAACTCGACCACTGACACGCCGCTCGCGTCTCAGAACTGGGTCGTCGTGTCGATGCGCGCTGAAGGCCGTTACTCGGTCGACTTCGACGCCGCGTGGCTGGCCAACGGCTGCACGATTCAGGAGCCGATCTCCGAAGTCACGACTGGTTCCGAGATCATCGGACCGGCCGTCGAGACCAACCCGAACGACCTCGGACCGGCCAACGCCAACTGGAACCCCGACCAGCCGTACGGCGGTGGTAACAACTAGTCTCTGATTCAAACGCAGTAAGCGAAGGCGGGCTGGGAATCCAGCCCGCCTTTTTCTTTTTTACGGATCGAACGAAAGAGCGTCCCGAGCGACGCTCTTTGGTTCGATCGGTCAAAATCACCTCAAATAAAAAAGAGCTTGCAATTGCGAGCGCTCACCTTACAATAACCATCGTCTCTCGTCCTTGTCGTGCTCTCTACATACTTTTCTCGGGGGTGTCATGTGTTGAAGTTCGTTCGCAACGTCGCAATCGGCCTGCTCTTCTGCCTTGCTCCGGCTAGCCGGATGCTCGCGCAATTGCATCCGATGCCGGCATCCAAGAGTCAAGCGGCTAGAATTTGCACCGGCTGCCCAGGCACCAACACGCTAGGCCAGCCAAACGACGGCCTCCCTACCTATCCGTACAGCAGCCCGATCGTCAATCACACGGGCCGGTACGTCGATTCGTCCAACGTGCCCCAGTTCATGAACATCGGAATCCGCACGATCCGCGCGCAGGCGATTCGCGTCGCGAAGAATCAGCGCGGAAGCACGGCCCCACGCATTTACATCCAACTCGGCTCCGCGATCGGAGCCTACACGCTCGATACCTTCTTCTCGACCAAGCTGCCCGCCGGCATGATCTCGATTGGTTCCGTCTTTGGGGCCGTCGGCCAGAGCCCCCCGGGCCGCAATCCTCCGGAGAAGTTCGTCAAATGGGACCAGTTCCTCTATCCGGAAGCCGCCAATACCGGATGGCGTGCTCCGTTTCAGGACGGACAGGATCGCCTGGGCGACTTTGATTTCGACGACCGCGGATACGTCTACGCGGCCTACACGGTTTTCGGTTGGGGAATCGTGAAAGACGACGGCAAGAGCGATGGCTCCCATATGGTGAAGGTCTCTCAGATGATCCCCGGCGGGAACAACAGCGAGCCGGCGAAATATCCGAAGACCCTCGACGACACGAGTGGCGTCAGCCCGGAAACCATCGTCGTCTTCAAGACCGGCGGGAAGTACTACGTCGTGATCAGCGACAAAGTTCGCTCGACCGCGATCTGGGACGTCACTGATCCGGCCGCTCCGCGACTCGTCACGACTCGTCCTGGTGAGCAGAACTCGTTGAGGAAGTGGGACCGCGACGAAGAAAACGGGCGGTTCGCTTTTCTCGACTATCAGAACCGTCTGCATGTGTACGACTACGCCAGCTACATTGCCGGTGGAGCCGCGATGCTCGAACAGACGGCCGTCGGCGGCAAGTTCATCGACGTTTCGTTCGATAACAACGGCAACCTCTGGGCTGCTGAGGCCAAGAACAACCTCTGGAAGTTCTCGCCGTCCGGCAACGGCTATTCGTCGACGATGTACAACCCTTATGGGCCCGGTACGTACGAAGACATCAAGGCCATTCACGTTTCTGACGGCTTCATTCTCGTTGCCGGCACGGCCAAAGGCTCGTCCGTTTTCTTCGACCTCCGCCTGTTGAGGATCGAGTCCACCGGGCCGCGTGTCGTCGACGTCGACGATTTCTTCAAGAAGTACTATCACGAAGCGCCTTCCGGGTATGCGGAGCCGGGCCAATACGCCGGCATCCAGTCCGACGTCCAGGTCGTCAAGTGGGGTGGCAAGACCTATGTGATGTACAGCGTCTTCGGACTCGGCGACGTTTTTGAGATCGAGGGCAGCGATTCCATCGCCATCAAACGCACGGAAAACTCGTTTGGCACCGCGAACCCGAATTCGAAAGGCACGCCCGGACCGTATGTCGGCGACACCGTCACATTCACCGCGCCGAGCTCGAATGCTCAGGTCCTTTACGACGTGACTTGGGACTTCGGTAATCCCGAAGTCGGAACCTCCGAAAACCAGGCTGGTCCCAAGAAGTCCAACCTGGACGTCTCGCACCAGTACACGGCTTTGTCGACGACCGGGATGATCACCACGCCCAAGCTCGTCCGAGCGGTGACCATTCAGGATTCCGCAATCGCTTCGCAGTACTCTCTCACTCTGAAGGTTCCGACGCCGCGCATCGGCATCAGCAGCGTCACCGCGCCGATTACATCCAATCCGACCAATCTCGAGGTCGTGGCGGGGCAGACCTTCAATGACGCCTCCGACGGCTCCGTCGAGGGCCATTATGCGACGTGGACCATCGACGGCACGCCCACGAAGCTCGCCCCGAACCAGACCATTCCTGTCGGCGCCGTGGGCCCGCACACGATGGTGTTCCAGACCGCATACGGCAAATACGACGGCTCCTTCAATGGAACCTCGCCGTACCTGCCCGCGCCGTTCAACTTCTCTTACACTGTCCGGCCGTTCAAAGTGACCCTCAACGCGGCAACGGCGAACGCCACGGACGCCACCTTCACTGCGACGGGGCTCAAGACGTCCGACACTTCGATCATCCTGGGCAGCCAGTGGACGATCACCTGGACATTCACACCGGGTGGCACGTCAGCGTCCGCGCCGACTACGCAAACCACGACCGCGGCCGTCGGCACCGTTCCCAACTTCGTCATCCCGATGAGCCAGATCACGACCGGCAGCACGATTTCCGTCAAGGCGGAAATGGCCACGGCGGATCTCTCCACCGCGGCCCAGCCGTACTCTTCGAGCACCGACACGACGACGCTGACGACGGCGGACCCGTCGATCACGATCACCGGCTGCGGCAACGCGAATAGCGCGTGCAAGTTCACGGCGTCGTCAGTCAGCAGCTCATCGATGGCCGACTGGACGTTCGCCTGGACCCTCAAGCTCGATGGCGTCGCGGTGAAGGCCGGCACGGGTAATCCGTACGAGCCGACCGTCAACACGCCCGGCAACTACACGATCTCGCTCAAAGTGACGAAGTCCATCTTCAATACGACTGCCGAGAAGTCGCTCACCGTGGGCGCCTCGCTGTGCTCTCCGCTTCCGTTATCGCAGAATGTCAGCATCGCCAAGGTCGGCTGCTCGTCGGGCTGCGCGCCCGGTACGGCAGTCACGTTCTGGCCGGTGTTCCAGGGGTATAGCGCACAGTCGTGCGACAGTTTCTCCTGGAACTTTGGCTCCGGTGAGGGAACCGGCAGCGGTCTCGAGGTCACTCACACCTATGCCACTGCCGGCACATTCACCGTCACACTGACGATCACACAACAAGGTGGGGGCAGCCTCACCAAGACGTCCACCGTCAGTGTCAGCGGCGGCGGCACTGACCCCGGCACTTCGTGCACCGCTCCGACCACCGCCTCGATCACCTATGCGGGCACGAGCGGCTGCACCATGGCCGGTACCTGCCGCACGACGGAAACGATCACCTTCACCGCGCGCCGCGGCGTCAGCAGCCTTCAGACCTGCGACAACGTGCAGTGGACGTTCAGCGACAATACGACCAGCACCCAGCGCAATCCACAAAAGCTCTGGTCGACGCCCGGCGTCTACACCGCGAAGATGAAAATCTCAAACACGAAGGGCACGTCGCAGGAAGCGACGACGACCATCACCGTCGTCACTCCGCCCTCGGGCAACTGCTCCATTGCGCCCAGCGTCGGCAACTTCGCCATCACCTTCTCGGTACCCGGTGGTTGCTCCAATCTCAACGGTCAACCCTGCAATGCCGGCGAGGCGATCGCCTTCGACAATGCCGTCTACAATTACACGACCGGCTCCTGCGACAACTTCGAGTGGGATTTCGGCGACGGTACTCCCAAGGTCAATACACGCACCGCGACGCACACCTACGCCACAGCGAACCCGTCGGGCTTTCCCGTGAAGTTCCGCGTGTACAACAACGCCGGCTCGAACACGTACACGAAGACCGTCAAGGTCGCGGGCACGGTCGCCACCAAGCCCCTCCCGAAGATCACCGCCTCCTCCTTCCCCGGCACCGGCACGAAGAACAAGAGCGTGACCTTCATCGCGACGTCGGACATGGCCACCACCACCGGCTGGACCTGGAGCTTCGGCGATGGCACCGCCTCCGATACGTCGCAGGCCGGCCTGGTGTCGCAGACCAGCACCATCACCCACACGTTCACCAAGAGCGGGAACTTCACGGTGACGGCGTCCGCGCGCAACTCCGAGGACGCTGCTTCAGCGCCTACCGCAAGCGCCCAGGCCAGCATCGCGGTCACCGACGCACCAGCCATTCCGGAGTACCGGTACCTGCTGCCTGTCGCGGTCCACGCCAAGGGCCAGTTCAACAGCACATGGAGAACCGACGTTCAGATCTACAACCCCGATCAGACTTTCTCGGTCGCGAATCCGCTCAACATGACCGCGACCTTCAAGGGACGCGATTACCCGCTCGAAGTCACGAAGTCGACGGTCATCTACGAAGACTTCCTCGGCCGGCTGCTCGATCACGACGATCAGGGCCCGGTGATCCTCACCACGAAGAACACCACCAAGGCGCCGCAGATCTGGACCCGTACGTACAACCAGAACGAGGCCGGCGGCACGTTCGGCCAGTTCATTCCGGCGATCCGTATCGATACGGCCGGCAGCGGCGGCGCGGTCGACTCGGGCACGTACTTCCTGTCCGGTCTCCGGCACGATGACCGCTACCGCACCAACATCGGGTTCCTGAATCCGAACGCTGCCACGGTCACCGCCACGGTCACTGTGTACGACGAGCGCCGTCTCAAGCTCGGCGAGTACACCGAGACCCTGAAGCCATTCGAGCTCGTGCAGTACGCGCTGAAGAGCAAGGAGACCGAGAGCTTCAAGCTGCCGGCCACCGCTCCGTTCAGCGTGAAGATCACCATCCCGGCCGGCAGCAACTGGCTGATCGCGTACGCGTCGTTCATCGACGGCATCAGCAACGACCCGGTGTTCCTGCAGGCGATCCGCGAGAGCGACGTCGCCTCGGCGGACTACAAGGTCGCGATCGTCCCGGGCATCGGCCACACCGGCGCGTGGCGCAGCGACGTCACGATCTTCAATCCGGACGTCGACGCGGCGCAGTTCGACCTGCAGTACTTCAACAACGCGGGCGAGAAGAAGGGCGAGGCCCTCGGCATCGTTCTCGACAGCGGTAAGTTCCTGCAGTACGGCGACCTGCTCAAGCAGGGCGTGCTCGGCAACGTCGAAGACGGCTTCGGCATGATGAAGCTCACCGTCAAGAGCCAGCACGAGAAGTACCCGATGACGTTCTCGCGGACTTACTTCGACGACGTCGCGAACGGTACCTACGGTCAGGGCATCGCCGCCTTCGCCACGGCTCGCGCCAACGTGAAGCCCAACAAGCCCGCCCTCATCGCCGGCGTGCGCAACACGTCGTCGTACAAGACGAACATCGGTCTGGTGAATGTGTCGGCCGTTGCAGTCACGGCGAAAATCTCTCTGCTCGATCCGATCACGGGCAACCCTGGAGTTCCGATCGAATACCAGCTCGCGCCCAATCAATCCGTCCTCGGCACCTTCAACAACTTCGGCAGCATCGAGACCGGAGCGTTGAAGATCGAGGCCACCGGCGACGTCTGGGCGTTCTGCTCGGTCATCGACAAGCGCACCAACGATCCGGAATACGTCCCGGCCACGCCGCTGCAGTAGTCATCGTCATCGCCTCGAATCGCAAGTGGCGGGCTTCGGCCCGCCACTTCGCTTTTTGGACGCCTTCTCCGCCAACTCCGTAGAATGTCGCCGATGGAGACTGCCGTCCGTGCCACCGACGTGTCGAAGCACTACGACATGTACCGACGGCCTGCCGATCGTTTGATCGAGCTTCTCACGCGCCGGCCGCACCATGTCGTCTTCCCGGCATTGGAGAGCGTCTCGTTCGACGTCGAGAAGGGCGAGACGATCGGCATCATCGGCCAGAACGGCGCCGGCAAGAGCACGCTGCTCAAGCTCCTTTGCGGAATCACCCAGCCGAGCTCCGGCTCGCTCGAGACCAACGGCACGATCGCCTCGATCCTGGAGCTCGGTACCGGCTTTCATCCTGACTTCAGCGGCCGCGATAACGCCGCGCTCAACGCCGCGATCCTCGGCCTCACCGCGGCTGAAGTGAAAGAGCGCCTTCCGGCCATCGTCGAGTTCTCCGAGCTCGGCTCCTTCATCGATCGCCCGGTGAAGACCTACTCCTCGGGCATGTACATGCGTCTGGCATTTTCCGTCGCCGTGAACGTCGATCCCGACATCCTCGTGATCGACGAAGCGCTTGCCGTCGGCGACGGTCACTTTCAGAAGAAGTGCATCGACCGCATCCGCGAGTTTCAGGATTCCGGGAAGACGATCCTCTTCTGCTCGCACTCGCTCTACTACATCTCTTCGATCTGCCGCCGCACGCTCTGGCTCGATCAGGGACGCGTCATGCGCTTCGGGCCGTCGCTGGACGTCGTGCACGAGTACGAAACGTTCCTCCTCGAGCGCGACCGCCAGCATCCCGCGCACGAGGTGGCGGCGCCACAGAGCCTGTCCCCCGTGCGCTTTCGCGACATCGTCATCTGCGATCGCGGCGGAGCTCCGCGCGAGCGCTTCGCGCGCGGTGAGGACATCTACATCCGCATGCACGTCGAGGCCGACTCACCCGATCAGCCTGTGCACGTGATGGTGGGCGTCCACCGAGCCGCGGACGACCTGCAGTGCTTCACCGTCGGAACACACGCGGATGGGGTCGCGCCGCTCTCCGGCCGCACCGAATACGAGATCACCGCTCGCCTGCAGAACGTGCCGCTGCTGCGCGGGGACTACTCGATCATCGCCTTCGTCGGCGACGAGAACGCGCTCACCGCCTTCGATCGGCGCGACGTCCGTCCCGCGTTCTCGATGACCAGCGATCGCTTCGACGTCGGGATCGTAGCCGTCGACCATCGCTGGGATCTCGCACCGCGCGTCGAGCCCGTGGCCGCGCTCGACCGCCGATGATCTCTCTGCTCGTCGTCAACTTTCGCGCAGCGGCGCTGGCCGCGAACGCGATCCGCACGGCGCGCGAAGCAGCTTCGTCGCCGCTGCAAGTCGTCGTCGTCGACAACAGTTGCGACGCGCGGGAATCCGATGCATTGCGCGGCATCGCCGATACGCTCATCGTCTCCGAGACGAATCGCGGCTACGCCGGCGGCATCAACGCCGGACGTGGTGCGTGCGCGGGAGAGGTGATCGTCATCTCGAATCCGGACGTGACCTTCGCGCCGCAATCGCTCGACCTCCTCGCGAATGCTCTCGATCGGAACGTTGCCGTCGCCGGACCGGCGCTCTTCTGGGATGACGCGCATCAGTGGCATCTTCCGCCCGGCGATCTCCTGACCGCGCCGCAGAAGCTGGATCTGATCTTCGCCAGCCGCTCGCGCACGTGGCGCGCGCAACGTGATCGCCGACGCTTTCAGCAGCGCGTCGCGTTCTGGTCGCTCGATCGAACGGCGCACGTTCGCATGCTCTCCGGCGCCGTCATGGCCGTGCGTGCGCGCGACTTCGACGACCTCGACGGATTCGACGAGCGCTTTCCGTTGTACTTCGAAGAGACCGACTTCCTCCGCCGCGTCGCGCAGCGCCGCAAGCGCATCGCGTACGTTCCCGCCGCGCGCTGCCGTCACATCTACAACCAGAGTGCGGCGCAGGTCAGCGAGATCTCGGCGGCGCGCTACTCCGAATCCGAATGGAAGTACCTCGAGAAGTGGAACGGACCCTGGCTCGCCCGCACGCTGAAACGCCTCGAACGTAGGGCGCGGCTTCAGCCCGCACCTCTCGTGGGTGGCGGGCTGAAGCCCGCCCTACGTTCAGAGGACGTCATCACGGAGGCCTCCCCACTCGCCAACTTCGAGACCGCCGCCGGCTACTTTGGCCACGCCACGGACGTCCCGCCGGAGGTCCGCGCCTCCCTCGGCGGCAGCGAGCTCTTCGTCCGCGTCGTCGCCCGCAGCACGGCCGAAGTGCTCGCCACGTATAAAATCACGTCATGAGCTCGACCAACGTGTCGGTCGTGGTCCCGCACAGGCCCGGCTTCAGTCCGCGCCTCGGCGAGCTCGAACAGTTTCTCGAGACCACCGGCCTGACGTTCGAAGTGCTCGCGGCCGAGGGGGATCAGCTTGGGCCTGCACTCCGGCGTGGGGTGAGCGAGGCGCGGGGAAGCGTCATCGTCATCGCCGATCCCGCGCTGCCGTATCCCGTGCGTGCACTCGGCGACGCGATCGCGATGGTCGAGAGCGAAACGACGGACGTCGTCTTCGCATCGACGCGCGCGGACTATCGCGGGCCGGCGCTGGTGCGCTGGCTGCTCGTACCGACGCTGCCCGATCGCAACATCGCGCTCGCGGCCTTTTCGAATACCGCTGCGAAGGTCGTCGTCGGCGAGTCCAGACTCACGGACGGCGGCTGCGAGCTCGAGCTCGCGTTCCTCGCGAACAAATACGGCTTCCGCGTCGAGCACCTCGTCGTCGATCAACGTTCGGGTCACACGCGAAACTTCGGCGCCCTTGGCGGCGTCGTTCCGGCGATCCGGATCCGCATGGCCAATCGCCGTCACGCGTATCGCGCCGCGCGGCGATGTCCGGTCTGTTTCTCGTACGAAGTCTGGACGTGCGCGCAGATCCCCGGCAACACGATTCGCGCGTGCCGGCGCTGCAAGTGCCGCTACCTGAATCAATTCGCGGACGACGAGGGGACGCATCCCGTCCGCCGCGTTCTCCGCGCGCACGCGCAGTCCGCGACGCCGAGCTACGAGTCGCATTCCGCGCCCGCGCGCGAGTGCACCAGCCAACGGCGGTTCAACTGGGTTCGCAGACAACTCCCGGCGCGTGCGCGCATTCTCGAAGTCGGCGTCCGCGACGGCAGCTTCGGTTCGCTCGCTGCGGCCGATTACGAATACGTCGGCATCGACCCAGCGTCCGCGGCCGCGCGGCACGCGCGCTCGCGCGGACTCGAGGTCTACTGCGCCTCGCTCTCCTCGTTCGTGAACGTCGGCCCCGCGTTCGACGGCATCACGCTCTTCCACGTGTTCGAGAACATGGCCGATCCGCACGACACGCTCGCGCGCATCAAGGACTTGGTCAAACCCGGCGGCGTGCTGTTCCTGTCGGCCTTCGACACGGAAGGATTGATCTATCTCTTCAGCGAGCGAAAGCGGATGGCGCAGAACTTCCGCACGCACCTGATCCTCTACTCACGCTCCGCGCTGATCGAGCTCCTCGAGCATTCGGGATTCGAGATCATCGACATCGGACCCGACTTCGAATACCGCGATCAGAAGTTCCTGCGGCACTGGCTCGCGTCGCATCATCCGTTCATCGCGCCGCTGGTGCGAGCGCTGCTGACGATGCTGCCCGATCCGACGATCGTCAGCACGGGCGCGATCCGCATCGTCGCGCGCCGGCGTTCGGGGCCGCCGCTGAACGTACGCACCATCCGCTCCGTGGAACCGACGCATGCCCGTTGAGACCCGCGCGTACGAGGCGGGAGACGAACGGCAGATCCTCGACCTCTTCGCGCGCTCGTTTCCGCATGCGCCGCGCCGCATCGAGCACTTTCGCTGGAAGTATCGCGAGAATCCGTTCGGCAACGAGCACATCAGCCTCACCTTCGTCGAAGAGAATCTCGCCGGTCACTACTCCGGCTACGTCGTTCCGTTTCACGCTTACGGAAAAGACGTCCTCGCGCATCAGATCGGCGACACGATGACCGACGTCGCCGTCCGCCATATCGGCCGCGGCCCGACGAGCATCCTCGGACAAACTGCCCTCGATTTCTACGCGCGCTTCTGCGAAGGACAGATCGCGTTCAACTACGGCTTCAACGTCGGCAACATCCAAAAGATCTCGCTGCGATTCCTGCGCAGCGATCGCGTGGAGTCCGTGACATATCGTGTCGCGCCACCGCCGCCACCGATTCGCAGGGTCGCGCGTTGGATGGGCGGGTATCAACTCGAGCTCGTGCGCCGCACCACACCGGAGTGGGACGATCTCTTTCGTCGAGTCGCAGGGGCGTATCGATTCCTCGTGCGCCGCGACGCGCGTTATGTGCACTGGCGCTACCTCGAGTGTCCGGACGTCGACTACGCGATCGTTGCGATCCGAAAATGGCGGCGCCTCGTCGGCTGGATCGCCTTCCGCATCCGCGAGAACCGATTTACATGGGGCGATGCGCTGTTCGACCCGCGCTACCCGGATGCCGTCGAAGTCGCGCTGCGGCACGTCGTGCCGTCGTATCCTGTCGACACGATCGAGGCGTGGTTCCCGCCGCGCCCGCAATGGTTCGATGAAACACTCATCCGCCTCGGCTTCGAGACCCGCCCCGAGCCGCAGGACCTCTCGGTGATGTGCGTGCCGTTCACGTGGACCGACGTCGTCGAGCGCATGCGTGCGGATCTTTATTACACATGGGGTGACAGTGATCTGTTTTGATGGGCGTGCATCCTGCAAGCCGTTCTCATCCATCGGTAGAATGCGACGCACATGAATGTGGAGAGCGAACAGAGCGAGACCCGCGACACGCAGGTAAAGGACGTCGGGAAGAAGAGCGTCCTCGTCATCGACGACGATCTTCCGATTCGCGGGATGCTCGCGGCCGCTCTGCGGCAGCACGGTTTTCAGGTCCTGCTCGCCGGCGACGGCGCGGAAGGCCACCGCGCGCTGACCATCCATCATCCGGACGTCGTGCTCCTCGATCTCGCGATGCCCGACGTCAACGGCTGGGACTTCCTGCAGCGTCTCCAGGAGACCGGCCACCTCGGCACGATCCCGATCGTCGTCGTCTCCGCTCACGTGACCGTACAACCGCAGGCGTTGCTGCAGATGGGGGTCGCGGCGATTCTGCCGAAGCCGTTCAACCTGCCCGATCTGATCAATCTCATCGACCATCTCGCCGCGTGAGAGACGTCGCTCTTTCCAACCGGTTGGCCGCGCTCTACGACCGCCGCGCGCTGCAGGGCTACGTGCGCTGGAAAGTACGCACCGATCCCGCGTACTCCGCGACGCTCGAGGCGCTGCGAGGCCGCGACCTTCCTCTGGTCGACGTCGGATGCGGCGTCGGTCTGCTCGCGTTCTACCTGCGCGAGCAGGGCTACACCGCGCCCGTGATCGGCATCGACTTCGATCGGCGAAAGATCGACGTCGCGCGGGTCTCGGCAAAGAATTACCGCGACGTCGAGTTCATCGCCGGTGACGCGCGCGATCCGCTGCCCGATGGCCACAACGTCGTGCTTCTCGACATCCTCCACTACTTCGATTCTGCATCGCAGCAGAAGATCCTCACCAACGTCGCGCGCGTCGTGCCGCCCGGCGGCGCGGTCATCCTGCGCCAGCCGATCCGCGACGAGTCGTGGCGCTATCGATTGACTGCGACCGTCGACTCACTCGCACGGACGTTCCGCTGGATGAAAGCGGAGTCGCTGAACTATCCGACGCGCGAAGAAGTGACCGCGCCGTTCGAGGGCTTCGCGAGCGAGATTCACCCGCTGTGGGGGCGCATGCCGTACAACACGTACTTCTTCGTGTTCACGCGTTCGACCCTGTCATCCTGAGCCGCGCAGACGGTCGAAGGACCTCCTGCGGATGACGATGCCCGCGCTGCCGGCAGGGGTTCCTTCGCCGTCTGCGCGGCTCAGGATGACACGATCAGCGCAACTGCGCGTCGTCAGGAATGACGAACGCGTAGCCGCGCTCGCTCACCGCGTCGATCAAACGCTCGAGCACGCGCGGCGAGTGCTCGCGGCCCTGATGCATCACGAGGATCGCGCCGGGGCGGAGGTGGGGGAGGACGCGGGCGAGGATCTCGTCGGCGTCGGAAGACACGGCGTCGAAGCCACGCGCAGTCCAGCCGATCAGACGCATGTCGCGCCGCGCGAGCGCGGGATGCACAAAGAAGTTCTTCATGCCGACCGGCGCGCGGAACCACTGCGGTTTTGCACCCGTGATCGACGTGAGCGCGCGATTGCAGCCATCGATCTCGTCTGCGATGCGTCCCGGAGGGAGGCACCAGAAGCTCGCCGACGGATGCGTGTGGCTGTGATTCGCGAGCGTGTGCCCGCGCCGCGCGATCTCCTGCGCCATCTCGACGTGCTTCTCCGCGAGCGTGCCCTTCACGAAAAACGTCGCCTTCACGCGGTGCATATCGAACAGATCGAGCACAGCCGGCGTGTCGTCGGTCGGACCGTCGTCGATCGTGAGCCACACTTCCTTCCGCGGAGTTTCGAAATGCGTGATCACGGGACCGAGCCACTGCACGTTCGGTCGCAGAGTCGGATAGAGCAGCAGCATGTGCGCCAGAAAGACCACGCCGATGCCCGCGAGCCGCGAATACGGCCACAGCGCGATCAGCGCGAACGGCGCGACGACGTTGATGCCGAGGATCAGAGCTCGGATGTGATGCCTCCCACGCCGTTCTCCATCTCCTCGATCGCGCCGCGCAGCAGAAACACGATCGCCGCCGCGATCCCGTTCAGCGCGACCGCAATCAGAAACTGCCAGGCCGCGAACCGAACCCACGATTCCGCGCGCACAAAGTAAATCGCCGCGGCGGTCAACAGCGACATCAGCACGACCGAGTTGAGCGGGATGTTGTTCGCGCGCCGCCACAGCGGAACGCCCACCGCGATGAGGGGGATCTCGAGACAGGTGATCGCGATCGGAACTCCCGCGAGCAGCCCGAGCGGCAGCGGCCAGGACGCGAACAGCGTCTCCGCCGCGTAACACGCGAGCGTCGCCGTCGTCCACGTCGACAGCACGGCGCTCTCGATGGGATTCTGATTGCGATCGATCATCAGGGAAACGTCCGCAGGCTCGGGCTTCGCGTTCTTCATGCGCAGGAACGCATAGAGCCGGAACAGAGCGAAGTTGAATCGCGACGGCAGCCATCGCGCGTCCGCGCGTCCGCGCACGATCTTCACGCGGCGTCCTTTTCGGCGCTCTGTTTTTCTTCGAACGCGTGGAACGAATACCACTGAAACCACGCATCGCGCACGACGTGCTCCAGCTCCCGCGTCCACTGCGCGACCGCCTGTTCGAATCCCGCAGAGCGATCGCGTGTCCGCTGCACGTCGAAGGGCGCACCGACGATCGTGCGGTAGCTGCGCCGGCCGAGGCGCACGATGAAGAGCGGATAGATCGGCACGCGTGCGGCCATCGACAGTGCGAACGGACCCGCCGGAATGCTCGTCTTCCGGCCGAACAGCGTCGCCGGCAGCACGGAGATGCCGGGCGTCACGCGATCGCCCTGGATGGCGATGATCTCGCCGCGCTGCAACGCGTGCAGGAGGTCCAACGCGAGCTCGTTCGAACGCGTGCTGAAGTCGATCTTCAGCGACTCCGGCGCCACGTGCCTCTCTTCCTCGAACTGGCGCGTCTGCGGGTCGATCTCCGGCGCGCGCACCATCACGATCGGGCGCTTGGACATCTGCGCGAACAGTTGTGCGCCGAGGTCGTAGCTCCCCATGTGCGCGGTGAGGATGATCACGCCGCCCGGCTCGTTGCGCATGCGGTCGAAGTTCTCGCGGCCGACGAACTCCCAGTCCGGCACGACGCCGAGCTCCTTGAAGCGCACGTTGTCGTCGATGGTCCAGGCAAAGTTCCACATCACGCGATAGACGCGGAAGAGGTTCGCGACCGGCCACGACCCGGGCAGGATCGCGCTCAGGTTGGCCATCACGCCGCGACGGCCCGGCCCCCACAGCATGAACAACATCGTCCAGAAGCCGAGGATCACCGCCTCACACCAGTACGGCACGTTGACCACGGCCCAGCGGAGGAATTGGCGCCAGAACACGCCACGCGGCCGGAATCGGCGGAGCCAGGTCACGGCGCGATGATATCTCCCAGCTTCTTCTCTTCCGACGGCAGCGCTGGACGGAGAAGCCGGAACAGCGCGCTCTCCATCATCGCGTCGTCGCCGGGGTAGGTCGGGATGAAGTGAAGCGGAAAGCGCTCGAAGATCTCGCGGTCGCTGCGCCGACGGCGGCGCTGCACGTCGTGGCGCTTCATGGCCAGGCGCGCGTCGTTCTGAAAGATCCAATCCAGTGCGCGGAACTGCATCGCCGTGAGTGGATCGTCGATGGCCGCCAGCGGCCCGCGCCGCCAGCGCTTCTTCTTGGACGGCGCACCGAACGTGCGCGTCAGCTCGTCCGCCTGCGGATTGCGCGTCGTCGCGTAGTGATGCAGGCGGTGCAGATACGCGAACAGCACGGCCGACGCGCTCTCGCCGAGGTTCTCGTAGTTCTTGAACGCCGTCTGCAGCGCGTTGCGCTCAAAAAGCACGCCGCGCTCGAAATCGCCGAGGCGGTTGCTGGTCGTGCTCGAGGCATGACGGACGACCGCGCGCGACTCGAAGAGCGCCCGATAGCCGCAGATCCACGCACGCCAGCCGAAGTCGACGTCCTCGAGATAGGCGAAGAAATCGTCGTCGAACGCGCCGAGGTCCATCAGCGCGGCGCGGCGGGCGATCATGTTGCCGCCGCACGCGAAGAGAATCTCATCGCCGCTGGCCGGTTCCTTGCGCGAGCCGACCGGATAACGGAAACCGTTCTGGAACGCGTGGCCGTCGAAGGTGAGCATCCCGCCGATGAAGTCGATCTTCGTGCCGGTCGGATCGACGATCTTTCCGCCGATCGATACGACGTCGTCGGGCGCGTGTGTGATTGCGTCGACGAGTGCGGCGAGCCACCCCGGTTCGGGCACCGCATCGTTGTTGAGGAAGACGACGTTCGTCGCCGTGGAGCCCGCGAGCGCGGCGGCGAGACCGCCGGTGAAGCCGCGGTTTGCTTTCAGCGCGAAGAGCTTCACGTCGGGATGCTTCGACGTGATCGCCGTCGCGCTGCCGTCAGTGGAGCCGTTGTCGACGACGGTGATCGATGCGCCGCTGCCGTCGACAGTATCCAATTGCGATTCGACCGCGGCGACGCACTCCAGCGTCTCGGCGCGGTTGTTCCAGTTGACGATGATGATCTCGGTGGTGGTCATGGCTTGTCGGCGGCGAAAGTGGAACGCCGGCGTCCCCGCCGGCTGAGCAGGGAGCGTCCTCGCTCCGGGCGGGGCGGCGAGGACGCCGCCTGCTCAGCCGGCGGGACGCCAGCGCTCCAGTGCGTGATGATCTCGGTGGTGGTCATGCTCTAAGTCGGCGCTTCAGCCGGTCGAGGATCGATGCCGGGCGTTCCGGGATCGACGGCCGCATCGCGAATGTTTCTTTCGTGCGCTCGCTGCGCGGCTCGCGCACGAATGCGCGCAGCGGTGCGAGCGTGCGGTCCCACTGATGGTCGTGGACGAATCGCTCCGCGCCGCGCGTCATTTGCTCGCGGTCGACGCGCAGGATCGCGTCTGCGAACGCGCGGGGACGATCTTCGTCGACCACGATTCCGCATTCGTAGCGCGCGAGGATCTCGTCCGTGCCGGGAGCAGAGCTCGTGACGATCGGCAGGCCGCACCAAAGGTAGTCGTAGATGCGCGTGCGCATCGACAAGTCCGTCTCCAGCGAGCGCGGAAACGTGATCAGGGCCAGCGAGAATCGCGCGAAGAATTGCGCGCGCTGTTCGTACGGCGCCCACGACTCGAACCGCACGAACTCGTAACCGTTCTTCCGCACGTGCTCCATCGCCTCGGCCAGTTTGCCCTGAGGCGTGAGCTCGGGATTGGGATGGTGCGTGAACGTGAGCGTGGCGTTCGGCACGAGCGCGACGGCGTCGATCGCGGTGATCGGGTCGTACCAGTCGTAAATGCCGCCGAAGAGGATGTCGAGAGGTTGGCGGTTGGCGGTTGGCGGTTGGCGGGGAGGAACTCCGAACGGTGCGATCGCGATGAGGGAGCTTAGTTCGGGGTCCCGCTCGAATAACTCGGGATTCAAACGTCCTGCGGCGAGCAGAGCGCCGAGGTAGAACATTCGCTGCGCTTCCGACGCGCAAAGAAAGAAATCACCGCGCACGAGCGAATTCATGAGCGTGAAGTGATCGTGTTGGAACACCTCCGCGCCGCGCTCGGCGTAGTAGTGCAGGTTCTCGATGATGAACGGATCGTACAGATCGATCACGGTTGGAATCGCCGCCGCGTGTTGGAAAAATGCATTCGCGACGTGACCTTGCACGACCGCGACGTCGTTGTTCTGACTCGCATCCAGCAGCGACTCGGGTGTAATGCCGACGACGTCCGGAGCGAGCGTCGTCACGTCATGTCCGTCCTCGCGCAGCACGCGTGCGATCTCGAGGAAACGGATCCCGACGCCCGCGGGCTGGCCGTGACCGAGGGGCTCAGGACAGACGAGCATCACCCGGGTCATCCGCGTCCCCGCATCTTCTCGAGCAGCGTGTGCAGCTTCCAGGTGCGCGAGCTGTAGATCATGTCGAGGAGGCCGCCGAGCCGCTCGATCTCGACGTATGCGCGCTGGAGCTCGCCGCCGACGCGCTGGAGCTCCGCATTCGTGGCGGCGTTCGCCGTACGGAGCTGATCGTTCTCCCGCTCGACACGCTCGAGCTCTACGGTTCTGCTCGCGTAGTCCGCGGCAATCGCCTGGAGCGCATGGATCGCACCTTCGAGCTCACGCGCCCGCAGCGCGTACCCGTTGATCGTGTCCTGCGCCTCGGCGTTCTGCCCGAGCACTTCCGCCTTCTCGCGCTCGAGCCGCGCAATGTCGCGGCGCGCGTCGTCGGCCTCGCCGCGAATGCTGACCGCATTCGCGTACGTCGTGGCTGCGCGACGCTTCTCCCGTTCGTACACGCGCGCGAACACCCCTGGGTCCACGCTGTGCTTTTCCCACACTCGCAGCTTCGCCGCGCGGAACTCCTCCGATCCTTCCGGCGCCGCGAGGATGACCGAGGTGCCGCCCTCGAAGTGCCGGACCTCGCAGGTCACTCGCGGGATGCGCAGAAAGTCGCCGCGCTGCGAGAGACGGATCAGGAAATCCCAGTCTTCGAAGAGATCGAAGGTGCGGTCGAAGCCGCCGAGGTCGAGGAAATGCTCGCGGCGGAAGAGGAGGGACGGCAGCGGGATGTAGTTGTCGACCAGCAGCAGATCGCGATCGAAGTCGTGCGCATAAATGCGCATGCGCGAGTGCGTCCCGTACGCGCCGCTTTCCGCGGGGCGAAGGAACGCGGAGACCGCGTCCGTGTACCACGCCGCGTGCGACGAGCGCGCGGCGTTCGCGAGCGTCGAGAGATGTTCGGGATAGAAAAGATCGTCGTCGTCGAGAAACGCGATGAACGCGTTCGTCGCCGCGCGCACGCCGGCGTTACCGGCTTCGGCGCGACCTTGCGAAACATCGTGATTCACGACGCGAGCATTCGGCGCGTCGGGTTTCTGCCCGCCGTCGTTCACGACCACGATCTCGCAGGGATACGCGGTCGCCTGCACCGAGGCGATGGCTTCCGCCAGTAGCGAGGGGCGATCCTTCGTCCGGATCACGACGCTGATCGGGAGCGGCTCGCTCGTCACCGCGATCTCCTTCGGCGCACCGACGAGGCGTCGCAACTCGCTGATCGGCGTGGTTCGCAGCGACGGAAGGTCAACGACGTAATAAGCCTCCGCGAACTTCGTCTCGGGCGGCAGCGTCATCGCGCGGTACGCGTTGAGGCCGTGTGCGTAGGCAACGTAATCGCGCTGCGAGAGCTGCGACCGATGTTCCGCGATCGCGGCGAACTTCGCGTCCGCGACATCGCTGATGTCGACGATCGCATTCGGCCGCAGCGGCTGTCCGACCTCGTAAAACGCGACGCGCGCCACCGCGAGATCGGCGAAGAGTGTTTCGTCGCGCTGCACGAGCTCGCAGAAGACGCGCGAGAGCGCGAAATGGTCGGGATGGATCTCGATCGGCGCGGGGACGAGGATCAGGTCGGGAAGGAACGACAGCAGCTCGTCGCGCAGGCGCGGAGCGATCTCGTCATCGAGGGCGCGGTCGGGATGGCCGAGAAACGCGAGCTCTGCGTTATCCCCGAGCGTCGCGAGCGCCCGGCGCGATTCCTGCTCTCGCGTTGCGGCGGAGCCGGCCTGGGCACCGTCGGTGGCGACGAGCACGCGCACGGCGCGCCGCTCGCGCAGGTGCAGCGCGACCAGGCCTCCGCAACCGATCACTTCGTCGTCTGGATGGGGAGCGAGGACGAGCAGCCGTTCGCCGCGGAGCAGCGCCGGTTCGTACGGAATCGCCTCCGCCTCGATCAACACGGGGGCATTGTATGGCAGGGCGCAGAGGGCAGGGCGCAGGGCGCAGGAGAGCGCCGTCAAACTCCTGCGCCCTGTGCCCTGCCCCCTGCGCCCTATAATGCGGGGTGGGTTCTCAATGTCGGATTCGGGAACGCTGGACGAGTTGGCGCGGTTGCGCGCCGAGCATCGCCAGATCAGCGATCTCCTGGCGCTCATCCAGGAGCTTACGTCGACGGTCGTGCGCAGCGAGTCGGTGGGAGACCTGTTCTCTCGCGCGTATGCGACGCTCTTCGATTGCGTCCCGTTCGACGTTGCCGCGGCGGTGATGCTGGAGCAGAACCTCGACCTCTACGTCAGCACGCGCGCGGACGCGGACGCGCTCGTCGACGAGGCGCTGATCTCGAAGATCCGCCGTACGCTCGAGACACTGATCCCGGTCTCGTTCGCCACGACGGAAGTCGTCGTGAAGTCCGAGACGCACAACCTCCCCGCGAACGGCAGCGTCGCGAGCGCCGATCGCGACGCCTCGGCGCTCCTCCAGCACGACCGCCGCGCCGCCGGCCTCTTGCTCCTCGCGCGCGGCGAGCCGTTCTCCGACCGCGAGGAGCAGATCCTGACGATCTTCGCGACGCAGGTGTCGATGCTCCTCGACACCATCCGCGCGCGCGAGCGCATCGTCAACCTCGCCGACACCGACGATCTCACCGGCATCTGGAACCGCCGCTACTTCCGGAGACAGCTTCCGCAGGAGATCGAGCGCGCGCGGACGTTCAACGTTCCGCTGTCGCTGCTGCTGTTCGACATCGACGAGTTCAAACAGATCAACGACAGCTTCGGCCATGTGATCGGCGACGTCGTGCTTTCCGAGCTGTGCGGTGCGGTGCGGGAGTCGCTGCGTCCGACGGACATCCTCGCGCGTTACGGCGGTGACGAGTTCGCGGTAATCCTTCCGCACACCGACCTTCAGGGCGCGACGAGAGTCGCGGAACGCATGCTCGGCCGCGTCTCCTCGCTCACGATCCCGACGGATGAAGAAGGTGCGATCCAGTGCTCGGTCTCGATCGGCATCGCCGAGTTCCGCCGCGAGGACGCGGTCGCAAACGATCTCGTCCGCCGCGCCGACGAGCGCCTCTATCTTTCCAAACGCCAGGGGAAAAATCGTTACACTTCCTGAGCGATGGCTCAGTACCTGATCGCGAACTGGAAGATGAACCTTCCGCCCGAAGGGGTGGAGCAATACGTCGCCACGTTGGGCGGAGCGGACCCGCGCGACGTGAGCCTCATCATCGCGCCGCCGTTTCCGTTTCTGCGGCATGTGGCTGCGTGCGGGGAGGGCCTGGGCGTCGCGGCGCAGAACTGCAGCGATCACGCGTCCGGCGCTTTCACCGGCGAGGTCTCACCGCGAATGCTCCGCGAATGCGGCGTCGACGCCGTGATCCTCGGGCACTCCGAGCGCCGCCATCTGTTCCATGAGAATGACGCGCTCATCGCACGCAAGCTCGCCCTCGCGATCGAGACCGGGCTCACGCCGATCCTCTGCATCGGCGAGGATCTGCAGGTGCGCGACGCGGGACACGTGTCCCGCTTTCTCGCGGATCAGATCAAGGCCACCGCCGTCGACGAGCTCGCGAAGGCGCGCGAGATCGTGATCGCGTACGAGCCGGTGTGGGCCATCGGAACCGGACGCAATGCGAGCGGAGAGATGGTGGCAGAGACGCTGGTCGACATCCGCCAGGCGCTGGAGCGCTTCTGGCCCGCGCCGAAGCCATCAATCGTCTACGGCGGAAGCGTGACCCCGGACAATGTCGAGGATCTCGTGGCGAACGGGACGATCGACGGGTTTCTGGTGGGGGGCGCGAGTCTGGATTCGCGGAAGTTCCTGGCCATCCACGCGGGGATGAGATAGGGGAGAGCGCTCCCCTTGACGCAGTGCCCCTTTCCGGGAACAATGCGCAGCCCTGACCGGTTCAGAGTCAGGCACTACCGGAGAGTCCATGATCGTATTTCTCGTCATCCTGCACGTCCTCATCAGCCTGTTTCTGATCCTCGTCGTCCTCGTCCAGCAGGGCAAGGGCGCGGATCTCGCGGGCGCGTTCGGGGGCGGCGGCTCGCAGACGGCGTTCGGCGCGCGCGGCGCGACCACGCTCCTGCACAAGTTGACGACGGGCTTCTTCATCGCCTTCGTCGTGACCTCGATGGCCCTGGCGGTGTTGCAGGCTCGTCCTCGCGGTTCAGTCATGTCCGGGGACGCGGCAGCCAAGGCGCCGGCGAAATCGGCCCCGGCTCCCGCAAAGAAGTAAGCAGTTCTTTGATTCGCTGCCCAAGTGGCGGAATTGGTAGACGCGCACGTTTGAGGGGCGTGTGGAGAAATCCGTGCCGGTTCGAGTCCGGCCTTGGGCACCAAGTTCAGACACATTCAGGCTCGCTCACGCGAGCCTTTTTGTTTCACCGCTCCGAAATCCTCCGGTCGTACTCCGCAGCCCGATCCAAAAAACTCTCGATCGACCGCGCCAGCGTGAGCCTCTCCGTCAGCTCGCTCGACTGGTCGAAGTCCGTGCGCAGGCGCTGCGCCTCGGCCAGGTAGTAGTCGCGCAGGCCCACCTCGATCTTGAACTCCGGATACTTCTCCGCGAGCGTGCGCATCCACTCCTCGACCTGACGGCGGCGATCCTTGTCACCCGTGCCTTCCTTCAGGTCCGAGAGCAGCCTGGTGACCACTCCCGACAGAATGTCCATGCGCTGCTCGTGCAAGCCCTCGTTGGTCATGGCCGCGCATGGTACAGCGATTACAATGCCCGCCGGCATGAAAGTCCTGATCGCGAATCGCGGCGAGATCGCCGTGCGCATCATTCGCGCGTGCCGCGAGCTGGGCTACCCAACCGTCGCCGTTTACTCCGAGCCCGACCGCGCCTCGCTGCACGTCGTTTACTCCGATCAGGCGTTGCCGATCGGTCCCGCGCCGTCTCGCGAAAGCTATCTCCGCATCGACCGCATCCTCGACGCGGCGAAGAAGAGCGGCGCGGACGCGATCCATCCCGGCTACGGCTTCCTCGCCGAGAACGCCGACTTTGCGCGCGCGTGTCGTGACGCCGGTCTGCTGTTCATCGGTCCGTCACCTGAATCGATCGACGCAATGGGCTCGAAGACCGACGCACGCTCGCGAATGAAAGCTGCGGGCGTGCCGGTCGTCCCCGGCCTCATCGAGCCGGTGAAATCGTTCGCCGAGATCGAGGCATTCGCGAAAGAGACCGGCCTGCCGATCATGATCAAGGCGGCAGCGGGCGGCGGCGGCAAAGGTCTGCGCCTCGTCGAGCGCGAGGAAGACCTCTTCCCCGCGTTCGAGCGCGTGACCAGCGAAGCGCAATCGTTCTTCGGCGACAGCGCGGTCTATGCCGAAAAATTCATCGCGTCGCCGCGGCACGTGGAAGTGCAGATCATCGGCGATCAGCACGGGAACATCGTCCACGTCGGCGAGCGCGAATGCACTCTGCAGCGCCGGCATCAGAAGGTCATCGAGGAGTGTCCGTCGCCCGTCGTCGACGACGAGCTGCGAGAACGCCTCGGCGCGATGGCCGTGAAAGCGGCGGCCGCCGTGAATTACTACTCGACCGGCACGATCGAATGCCTGATGGGTCCCGATCGCGAGTTCTATTTCCTGGAGATGAACACGCGCCTTCAGGTCGAGCATCCGGTGACGGAGATGGTGTGGGGCGTGGACCTGGTGAAAGAACAGCTCCGCATCGCGCGAGGCGAGAAGCTCTCGTTCACGCAACAGAGCCTCCGCCGCCTCGGACACGCGATCGAGTGCCGCATCTACGCCGAGGATCCGGCACGGAAGTTCGCTCCCTCACCGGGGCTCATTCGCTACATCAACCTCCCGCAGGGTCCGGGCGTGCGCAACGACCAGGGCGTCTACGCCGGCTACACCGTGCCGGTGTTCTACGACCCCATGCTCTCGAAGCTCATCGTGCACGGCGAGAACCGCGACGAGGCCATCGCACGCATGTGCCGCGCCCTCGCGGAGTACCGCGTCGAAGGGATCATGACCACGATCCCGTTCTTCACTTTCATCATGAACAATCCCGAATATCGCGCGGGCAAGTTCGACACCGGTTTCATCGACCGGATCCTTCCGACCATCGATTTCGCTCATCGGCCGGCGAACGAGAGCCATGTCGACGCCGCGATCGCGGCGGCCGCGATCATGGCCTTCGAGGAGTCGCAGAACGTGAAGCTCCCGGTCGACGAGGACTCGCAATGGCGACGCGTCGCGCGAGTCGAAGCGGTGCGGGGGCGGCTGTGAAGTTCATCGCGCGCGAAGGCGACTCCGAGTTCGACGTCGAAGTCGTTCGTCACGGAAGTGGCTATCGCGTGCGCATCGGCGAGCGGTGGATCGAGGCGGATTTCATCAACATCGGCCGCTTCGTGCGTTCGATGCGTCTCGAGAACGGCACGCAGTTCACGCTCGTTCACCACCGCGAGGGCGACACCCACGAGATCTCCCTGGGCGGAGCGACGGTGTTCGTCGACCTGATCGATCCGGTCGCGGCCAAGCGCCGCCGCCGCGACGACGAGATGGGCAGCAGCGGCGCCGTGAACGCGCTCATGCCCGGCCGGGTCGTGCGCATTCTCGTCTCGAAAGGCGATGTCGTCCGCAAAGGCGCGGGGCTGCTGATCCTCGAGGCGATGAAAATGGAGAACGAGATTCAGGCGCCCGCCGACGGCACGGTGGAGGAGCTGTTTGTGACTTCCGGACAGACCGTAGAGGCGGGCGCGGAGCTGGTGAAGATCAGTTGACTTTATCCCGCGCGCAGACGCGGGATCTCCGGTGCACCTGCGACACACGTGGCTCGAGCGCTGCCGGTGCACGGAGAGATCCCGCGTCTGCGCGCGGGATAAACTGAAGGACCCTATAATTCCGGCACCATGTCGTCCAATCAGCCTCTCGGTCCTTACGCCATCGGCGAGCGAGTCGGCTCGTCGGTGTGGCTCGCGGAAGACTCGCGCACCGACAAAAAGATCGTGGTCAAGCTGTTGACGCGCCAGCTGCCGAAGGATGCGGCCCGGCGCGACGCGCTCATCCGCGAGGTTCGCGTTTCCGCGGCGCTGTACCACACCTTCCTCGTGCCGATCGTCGAGATCGTGCCGCAGGGCGACAACCTGCTGATGATCATGGAGGTCGTGGACGGGGAGCCGATCGCGCGCAAGGTCCACGACGCGCCGCTCGAGCAGAAGGAGTTCTTCCGCATCGCCTATCAGCTCGCGTCGGTCGTGAAGTACCTCCACATGAAGAACATTCTGCACGGCAACATCGCCGGAGACTCCGTGCTCGTGACGCCGGAAGGGCAGGTGAAGCTCGCGGGTCTGAACATCGGCAACCTCCTCCGGCGCGAGAACGCGTCGAGTGCGTATCAGCAGAAGGGGAGCGACGTGCGCTCGGTCTCGTACCTTGCGCCCGAACAGATCGCGACGGGAACGGCGGACGAGCGTACGGACATCTTCTCGCTCGGCACGGTCTTCTACGAGATGGCGACGGGCAAGCTTCCGTTCGTCGGCGCGACCGCCGCGGACGTCGCTCGCGCGATCGTGGAAGGGCAGCCGGCCTCGCCGCGCAACGCGAATCCGAATATCGACAACACCGTGATGTCCGTCCTCGGCGCGTGTCTGTTCAAAGACCCGTTCAAGCGTGCGAAGGACGTGCGTCTCCTCGTCGAGTCGCTCGAGAAGCTGGATTCCGATGCGGTCACGTTCGCGCAACAGCTGGAGAAGAGGATCACGCACACCGCGGCGGCAGTGGAGACCCGACGCTCGATTCTCTTCGTCGCCGGCGTCGCGGACTACGACGCGCTCGCGGCCGAGGATCCGGAACGCGCCGCGAAGGCCGCGTCGCGCATGCAGCAGGTCCTCGGCGAGTCGGTGTATCTCTTCGACGGGCAGGTCATCGATCCATTCGGCGTGCGCATGGTCGCGGAGCTGCCCAGCGTCGAAGCGGCGCTCGAAGCGGGACGCAAGGGCGAATTCGATCTCTCGCCGGGCCAGCAGGAAGAACCGCTCGACGTGCGCATGCTCCTGCACGCGGGGACGCTCGAGATTCAGGATGGCGCGCCGTCGGGACCCGCGGTCGCGAAGGCCGTTGCGATGCTCGATCTGCTCGCGCCGAATACGCTCTTTATCTCCGAGGAGTTCGTGAAAGAGGGGCGGGGCAACGTGCGTCTGCGCGACGCCGGCGCGCGTGGCGGGATGAAGCTCTACAACATCGTCGCCGCGGAGCCCGCGCCCGCGACGAGTGGGCCGACGGAGCTCACGCCGTCGACCGCGGACCTCGAGGCCGAAGCGGCGGCCGAGGCTCAGGCCGCGGCGATCATGGCGAAGGCGAAAGCGCGCAAGCGCATGCTCACATTCGCGGCCGCCGCGGTCGTGCTCCTGCTCCTCGTGACCGTGGCCGTCGCGGTGATGTGGACGCGCCGCGCGCCGAGCGACGCCGAGCCGGTTGCGACGGCGACGGTGGCGCCGAAGGCGCAGGGCGCGACCGCGGAGAATCCGAAGAACGTCTACGTCGCGCCGTTCGTCGTCGACGGCGCGGATCCCGCGCTGACCGAGCGCGCGAACGCAATCCGCCTCGGTGCGATCGAGATCCTGCGCAGCTTCCCCGAGCTGCGCGTCGTCGACACCGTCACTCCCGAAACCGCGACGATCTCCGCGCGCGTACGCCCTGGTGCCGCGGGACCGGAGTTGATCGCGACCGCGGGCTCGACCTCGTCCGCGCCGGTGGCGCTGCTCGACACAGCGAGTGGCATCCGCGCCGTGGTGGAACAGGCCGTCACCGAGGCGCGCGCGAAGCCGCGCACCTTCGCTGCAGCGGACGCGCTGAATTCGTTCGCGGACGCGGTCGTCGCGAAATCCGCGAATGATGCCGCACGCGCGGACACGTCTCTGCGCGCGGCACTCGCTTCCGATCCGAATTTCCTTCCGGCGCAGCTCATGGCCATGCAGCTCTTCGCCGATGCCGGCAAGAACGAAGACGCGATTGCCGCGGCGAAGCAGGTCGCGACACTCGATCCGGCGAATCTCGACGCCGCGCGTCGCGTGGCGCGCGCGAGTCTCATCAGCGGCGATCTGCAGCAGGCCTTCGCTTTCTACGATCTCGTGCTCGAGCGCGAGCCGAACGACGCGGAGTCGCTGAATCTCATCGCGCGCTACGCGGTCTCGGCGAACGACACGGCGAAGTTCAACGCGACGCTGGCGAGGCTCAAGCGCGTGCCGCCTCTTCAAGTCGAGGCGCACGAGCCCGACCTGCTCGCCGCCGCGGGGCGCCTCGGCGTCGCCGCCGACAGGTATTACGACGTCGCTTCGAAGGGTCAGGGGAGCCCCGCGTTGTCGTTGAAGATGGGACGTCTGTACGTGCTGCGCCACACGCTCGTTCTCGCCGACGACGAGCTGAAGAAGCTCGCGCAGTCCGACCCGCTGTACGGCCATCACATGCTCAAGGCCTACATCGCGGCGGAGTACCGCAACGCGGCCGAGGCGAAGTCGGAGCTCGACAAGGCGCTCACGGCTGCCACCCCGGGGGATGACTCGTGGACCGCCGCCGCGGAAGTGCACGCGATTCTCGCGGATACGAGCGGCGTGCTGGCGGCGCTGGAGAAGGCGGTACAGCGGAAGGAGCCGACCGCCGCGTACGTGCTCGCCAACCCGCTCTTCCGCTATCTCGCCAGTGAGCCGCGTTTCCAGAAGGTGGCCGCCACCTTCACGGAGCAGCAGGGTGAAGAGCGCCGCGCGCTGGCGACGGTGAAGTAGTTCAGTTGGCAGTTTGCAGTTTGCAGTTGGCAGGAGTACGGGTCTCCTGTCGACTGCCAACTGCAAACTGCCAACTCAGGTTATGGCCATCACGCGCAGCGATTGCTGGTAGTTCACGATCGCGAGCTTCTTCGCGTCCCGGAACATCGGCACGCGGAAATGGCCGCGCATCACGCGTCGGCGTCCCTCGGCGATGCGCGTGGCCGAGATCGTCAGCACGTCCTCGTCCTCGCGGACATAGACGAACTCGTTCGTCATCAAGGACTGCAGCAATTTGCAGAAGTGCTCGGGGAGCGCGAACACTCCCTTGCGACAGACGACGTACAGCGGCTCGTTTGCATCCATAATTGCGCGAATGATCGTGACGGCTCGATTGACCTTCTCGGCAGCCCATCGTCTGCACAATCCGAACCGGGATGCGGCCTGGAACCGCGAAACCTACGATAAATGCGATAACCCGAAGGGTCACGGCCACAACTACGCCCTCGAAGTGAGCGTGAAGGGCCGCATCGATCCCGAGACCGGGATGGTGATCGATCTCAAGCGCCTCAAGGACATCATGCGCGAGCGCGTGGTCGACCGCGTCGATCACACGAACCTGAACGAGGACGTCGACTTTCTGCGCGGGATCATCCCGACCGCGGAGAACCTCGCGCGCAGTTTCTGGCAGCAGCTCGCGCCGGCGATCCCGAACGGCGAGCTGTACGAGGTCGCGTTGCAGGAGACGGAACGGAATTCTGTCAGCTATCGGGGGGAGGACGAATAGTTCACTTTATCCCGCGCGTAGACGCGGGATCTCTGGTGCCCTCACGCTGATCGCTCCGTCGCACGCATCTCGTGAGGGCACCGAAGATCCCGCGTCTACGCGCGGGATAAACTGAAGAGAAGAGGACGAAGAATGAATTACGACCTCGCCATCATGGCTCTCGAAGGGATGTCGCGCGCGCCGCTGCGCATCAGCAGCGGGGACGACGAGATCGTGATCGAAGGGAGCGGCGCGACGTTCAAGGAGCTCGCTCGCCTCTGCCTGTTGCTGGGCGGCACGCAGACCACGGATGACGCGTTCGAGCTCGCGCCGGGCACGCACGTGACGGACGATTCGCCGCGGGTGTCGTTGCGATTGACGACGGAGTGAGAGACCTTCCTCGTTTCTCGTTACTCGTTCCTAGTGCGACAAGGCCTGGCAACGAGCAACGAGTCACGAGCAACGAGTCACGATTCGTAATCCGGCGAGTACGTCACCAGGTCGCTCAGAAACGTCGCCTTCGCCCGCTGCTGCGCGTCGTCCATCTCCAGCAGGTCGCGGATCGAGAGCATGCCCACGAGTTTTCCGTTCTCGACGACGGGAAGATGACGGCATCCGATGGAGTGCATCTTCTGCAGCGCGGAGTCGACGTTCTCGCGCGGGTTGCCGACGAGGATCTCTTTCGTCATCACCGAGGCGACGGTCGTGTTATCGGGATTCAGTCCCTTCGCAACCACGCGCGACATGATGTCGCGCTCCGAGAAGACTCCCTTCAGCGCGCCGTCGTCGACGACAGCCACCGCGCCGATGTTGCGCTCCGTCATTCGTTCCGCCGCGTTTCGCACCGTCCAGCCGGGCTCGATCACTGTCAGCGTCTGTCCTTCGATGAGCTCCGCGATCTGCTTCATGTCAGCCTCTCAGTAGCGAAGAAGTGAATGCAGCGGTACGTCTGATGCGAGGTTTTGTCTCCCGCCAAGGAACTCCAGCTCGACGACGGTGCCGGCGCCGACGAGAGTCGAACGAAACCCGCGTACGAGATGCGTCGCCGCTGCAAGCGTGCCGCCAGTGGCGAGCACGTCGTCGACGATCAGGACGCGATCCTCGGGAGTGAGGGCGTCGTCATGGATCTCCAGCGTGCCGCTGCCGTACTCGAGGACGTACTCGTGCTTGCGCGTCGTGTACGGCAACTTGCCCGGCTTGCGGATCGGAACGAATCCCGCGCCGAGGTTCTGCGCGACGATGCTGCCGAAGATGAAGCCGCGGGACTCGATGGCCGCGACCACGGTGACGCCGTCGTTGCGGAACGGCTCGGCGAGCATCGTGCACACGCTCGCGAGCGCCTCGGGCGAGCGCAGGAGCGGGGTGATGTCTTTGAAGAGGATTCCCGGCTTCGGAAAGTCGGGAACGTCGCGAATGAAGTCGTGCAGTTGTTCGATAGTCATCAGAACTTCACGTCGAAGTCGGGCAGCCTGCCCGTGAACTCCTTCGGTTCCTGGTCGATGTGGGTCACCTCGGCGTAGCGCGGACCTTCGCGGATCTCCTCGATCCACTCGTCGATCGATTTCTTCTCCCCTTCGACGAGTGCCTCGACCGATCCATCGCGATTGTTCTGGATCCATCCCTTCAGACCCATGCGCCGCGCGACGCGCGTCGCGAAGAAGCGGTAACCCACTCCCTGGACCTTGCCGTGGATGCGCAAGTGCCGCTGTTCCTTCATATGGTGCGCGATTGTAATGTGGTTGTCATCCCGAGCGTGAGTCGAGGGACCCGGGCCGGCGGTGCATCATGCACGACCTTCGCAGCACCACCCGAGCCCCAGGTCCCTCGACTCACGCTCGGGATGACATACGTCAACGTCGCCGTTTCTTCGACGTGGTTTTCTTCTTCGGCGGCGTCTTCTTCGCCGTCACCTTCTTTGCCACGGGCTTGGGCGCGGGTGCGGTGACGGTTGCTGCACTCGGAGGAGGTGGTGGTGCAGTGCGGACGGCGGTAACGCTCTTCTGCAGATCGGCGATCTGGCGCGACTGTTGTTCATTCTGCCTGTACAGCAAGGCCACGGCTCGCGCGAGGTCGTCGCGCTCTTTCTTCCCCAGCGACGACAGCGCCACCGTCGCGGCAGCTGCGGCGTCGGTGCGCGGGTACTGCTGCACGATCCGCGACAGCGACTCGCGCGCCTCGTCGTTGTTCCCCGCCGACATCTGTTGTCGCGCGGTCTTGAGCATCGCGTCCGCGCGGAGATCGTTAGGAACGGAGAGAATTAGATAGACGACGGTTGCACCGAGCATTGCGGACACGAAGGCCGTGAGGTAGAGGGCCAGGCGAATCTTCACGAGACGCCTACTCCTTCCAGCCGAAGCGTCCCACCAGCGGCACGAACTCCGCTGTCCCGCAGTCCTCGATCTTGATGCCCGTGCCGACGCGGATCACGCGCGCGAGACGCTGATTGCCGGGTGGCCCGATCGGCATCACCAGCTTGCCCGTGCGCACGAGCTGCTGGATGAGCGGCTCGGGCACTTCCGGTCCCGCGGCGGCGACGATGATCCGGTCGAACGGCGCCTGATCGGACCAGCCGTACGTTCCGTCGAACACCTTCACCGAGGCGTTGTGGACTTTCAGCTCGCGGAACAATTCCGCGGCGCGGAGCGCCAGCTCGTTGACTCGTTCGATCGTGAAGACTTTCGCGCACAACTTCGCCAGTACGGTGGCCTGATATCCCGTTCCCGTGCCAATCTCCAGAACCTTCTCGTTGCCGCGCAGCTCGAGCAGCTCGATCATCCGCGCGACGATGTACGGCTGCGAGATGGTCTGCTTCGCGCCGATCGGCAGTGCGCCGGGCCCGTAGGCCTTCGCGGCCACGACCTGCGGCACGAAGCGGTGCCGCGGCACCTCGCGCATGGCCTGCAGCACGCGCTCGTCCTTCACGCCGCGCGCGGCGACGTGGCGATCGACCATCAGCGTGCGCTGGTGAGCGAGCTCGCGTTCCTGGTCATCTTTTCGCGGCGAAGTGGCCAAGCGTCTCCTCGAGGGGCTTGAGGCGCGGGATGGAATCGTGATGAGTGAGGTCGAGATGCAGCGGGGTGATGGAAACGTATCCGTCCTGGATCGCGCCGAAGTCGGTGCCCGAGCCGGGATGCCACACCGGCGGCTCGCCGCCGATCCAGAAGTAGCTGCGCCCGCGCGGGTCTTTCCGCTCGATCACGCCCTCGGTGTAGACGCGCCGTCCCAGGGTCGTGATCTTCACGCCGTTGAACTCGCGGACGGGGAAGTTCACGTTCAGGATCACGCGCGGATCGCGATGCTCGGTGAGGGCGATGCGCGTCAGCTCGCCGGCGAACTCGGCGCAGCGGTCGAAGGAAAAGTGCTCGCCGACGAGCGCGGAGAACGCGATCGACGGGATGTCCAGGAGCGCGCCCTCGAACGCCGCCGAGATCGTGCCCGAGTAGGTGACGTCGTCGCCGAGGTTCGGACCGAAGTTGATGCCGGAGACGATGAGGTCGGGACGGTTGTTCTTGAACAACTTCAGCACGGCCAGATTCACGCAGTCCGACGGCGTTCCGTCGACGATCCACTCGTGCTCCTGGATCTGCAGGAGACGCAGCGGACGGTTGAGGGTGAGCGCGTGCGAGGCGGCGCTCTGTTCGCGGTCCGGCGCGACGATGGTGACGTCTCCGTGCTCGCGGCAGGCCTCGGCGAGCTTGCGCAGTCCTTCGCTGTAAATGCCGTCGTCGTTCGTGACGAGAATGTGGGGCATGCTCAGGTGCGCATCATAGCCGAGCCGTCGAGCGTGAAATTCGGCTATCCTGTGGAAATCCGGAACGTCCAATGGCCCATCTCTTCCTGAGTTATGCGCGGGAGGATCGAGAATGCGCTGAGCTTCTCGCTCGCGCTCTTGCCAGTCGCGGATGGAGTGTGTGGTGGGATCGCCAGATTCAGGTCGGGCGTTCTTTTTCCAAGGTCATCGAGGCCGAACTGGACAAGGCTCGCTGCGTCATCGTCCTCTGGTCGCAGCATGCCGTGGAGTCGGAATGGGTCCAGAACGAGGCGGCAGAGGCGGAACGCCGCAATGTTCTGGTGCCCGTCCGGATCGAGGATGTCCGCCCCCCGCTGGCGTTTCGCCATCTCCAGACCGCGGATCTCTTCGACTGGAAAAAGGGATTCGACAGCCCCGATTTCGACGCTTGTTTGTCCTCCATCGAGAGCCTCGTTCGAAAGACCTCGCCGCAGGCGATCCCGAATCAGCCTGCGCAGCCGGATGTAGACAAACGTACGCCGCAGCCGAAGGCGAAAGCAGAAGCGCCGCCAAAAGCTGCTCGGACCGACATCTGGATCAATCAGGACGGAAAGCAGTTCCCCGCACCCGATCCTGCGACTCTGCGCCGCTGGGCGGAGGAAGGACGAGTCAGGGCCGACAGCCAGGTATTCGACAAGGCGCTTCAACGATGGGTCCGTGCGCGTGAGGTTCCGGCGCTGCAGAGTGCCTATCCGAATCCGATTCCAATTCAGAGCGCTGCGCCTGTGGCGAGTGCCGTGGTGGCACCACGAAAGAGTGGTTTTGGACGAGTCCTCCTGCTCACCGCCGGTGTTGGGATCGTTTTGTTGCTCGTCCTCGGGGTGTGGATGTTGTCGATGATGGGGCCGCGTTCAACTCCCGAGCCGTTCGTCTTTGATACTGGGGCGACCCAGACGATCACTCGAGATCCCGGGATGATCGCGCCGCTAGAGACGATGCTCCCGGCCGCTGAAAAAGCGACGACCATGCCGGTCTCCGTGGCGCTGCAGAATCTATGTGCAGGCCAGACGATCGGAGTCGCAGTTTGTTTTCTCGACGCCAGCACCAATACGTGGATCAGTCGCGGTTGGTGGACGGTCGCACCTGGAGCGACGCAGGCCGACGTCGTGCAGGCTGTGGGACCGGTCATCTATTTCTATGCTGAGGCCAGTAGTGGAATGCGGTGGGAGGGCCGAGACGGGGACGCCGTCAAGCCTACCTCGGCACCGATCGACAAGATCAATCCCTTCAATGTTCCCGCCGATGGAAGTGCCGACAAGACCATGCCGTATGTGTGGTTCGCGGGAGGAATGATGCCGGCCGGGCAACCCGTGTATGTCCACCAGTTCACGTGCAATTGATTCCGCGCCGTTCAGCGCGGCGCCGCGGTCTGCTGTTCTTGCTGCAGCTTCCTGAGCGTGCTGTGCAACTGCGCGAACACGAGCGCGAAGAGCAGAAGCATCAACAGTCCGACGATGCGGACGGCCCACTTGTTCATCGCGCGTGCTCCCAGGCCCACTGAATCGCGTACTTCATCGGCCCCGCATCGGCGATGCCTTTGCCCGCGATGTCGAAGGCCGTACCGTGATCGACGGAGACGCGCAGGTAGGGCAGTCCTAGGGTGACGTTGACCGACTCGTGGAACGCGAGCGTCTTCACCGGGATCAGTCCCTGATCGTGATACATCGCCATGACGACATCGTACTTGCCGCCGCTCGCGGCGAGGAAGACTGTGTCCGGCGGATGCGGTCCCGTGACCACGAGACCATCGCGTTGCGCGAGCTCGACGCCGCGCGCGATCTCGGTCTCCTCGTCGCCGAAACGTCCGCCTTCACCCGCGTGCGGATTCACGCCCGCGACGGCGATGCGCGGCGCGTTGCCGTAGAGCTTCGCGTACTCGCGCGAGGTGAGACGCGCCAGCGCCGCGATGTCTTTCGCATTCACGGCGTCGAGCGCGGCGCGCAGCGGGACGTGGACGGTGAGGAGCACCGTGCGCAGGCGCGGCGAATCGAAGTACATCGCGTAGTCGTGCGCGTAGCGGCGCAGGCCTGCGCGCTCCGCGAGCAGTTCCGTGTGTCCCGGGAACGAGGATCCCGCGAGGGCGATCGATTGCTTGTGGATAGGCGCCGTGACGAGCGCGGAGCACTCGCCGCGCTCGATCGACGTGATGGCCGCGTCGATCGCATCGAGGGCCGCGCGGCCGTACTCCGCGGCGATCTCCCCATGCCGCACACTCGCGGGAACTGCACCGAACACGCGCGCCGGGACGTCGAGCTCCGCGAGTGCTTTTTCGACGATCTCCGGACCGATGCCCGCGGGATCGCCGAGCGTGATCGCGAGCGGTTTCACATGGAGATACTAACCGTCCAAGAGCTCTTCCTGCTTGAAGAGATACTTGATCCAGTGCTTCTGAATCAGCAGATTCGGTGCACCTTCGCGGTTCACCTTGAGGCAGTTCTTGTCGTACCACTCGATCCAGCCGCGGATCTCTTCGCCGTCAGTCATGACGATGACCATCGGCGTCTTCGAGTTCATCTGTTTCAGGTAATAGAAATTCTCCGCGTTGGTCTGCTCCGGCGGGGCTGTCTTATGGCCGTTGCCGTTGTGCGGACCCTTGGCCCGTTTGGCGTCCGTGAAAGCGCGAAACGGCCTGCGCCCGTATGTGTTCGCATCCTCTTCGTGCGGCCTCACCATCGACATTGACGTGCCTCCGTCTCTTCGAGTTGTCGGGATTCGAATTGCCTGGTCCGGATGCGTTTGCGATTTGCGTGCCTCCCCTCATAGAATGCCGCGCCGGCCGCGGCCGGCCGAACCCACTGGAGGTCCTGCTTGAACTCCGTCGTCTGCATCTCCCACGTCCCCGATACCGAATCACGCATCAAAGTCAGCGGCAACAAAATCGACGAGACGGGACTGAAGTTCATCGTCTCGCCCTACGACGAATTCGCGCTCGAAGAAGCCATCCGCCTCAAAGAGAAATCGGGCGGCGACGTCACGGTCCTCACCTTCGGTCCGGACCGCGCGCAGCAGGGGCTGCGCGAGGCGCTCGCCCGCGGCGCGACGAAAGCACTGCACGTGAAAGGCGAGGTGAGCGACGCCGACTCCCTCGGCATCGCCAAGGTCCTGGCTGCAGCCATCAAGTCGATCCCGCACGACGTCGTTTTCCTCGGCAAGCAAGGCGTCGGCACGGACAACGGTCTGGTCGGTCCGATGGTTGCGGAGCTCCTCGGCTACCCGCAGGTCAACGTCATCACGCACCTCGAGATCGGTGACGGCAAGCTGGTTGCGCATCGCGAGATCGAAGGCGCGGAGGAAGTGCTCGAGACGTCGACGCCCGCGATCGTCACGGCGCAGAAGGGTCTCAACGAGCCGCGCTATGCGTCGTTGAAAGGCATCATGGCCGCGAAGAAGATCGCCATCGACGTGAAGTCGATCGCGGACCTCGGACTCGACGAGAGCGACGTTCTCCAGCAGCGCGTCGTCGTCGTGGCGATGGAGATGCCGGCGGAGAAGAGCGGCGGCCGCAAGGTCGACGGCTCGGATCCGAACGCGGCGGCTCAGGCCATTCTCAAATACATCAAAGAAGAAGCGAAGGCGCTGTAGGAGACCTCATGTCCGGTGTTCTCGTATTCACGGAAGTCAAAGACGGGAAGCTGAAGAAGGCTTCACGCGAAGCACTCTCCATCGGCCGCCAGTTGGCCGAAGCCGCGGGCGGCGATCTCGTCGCCTTCGCGAGCGATGCCGCCGCGGCGGAAGAAGCCGGCCGGTACGGCGCGAAGAAGGTCTATGTCGCGGCGATCCCCGCGTACACGACCGAGGCGTACACCGCCGCACTGACGCAGGTCGTGAACGACGTCCAGCCATCGGTCGTTCTGTTTGCCGGAACGTCGAATGGACGCGATCTCGCGCCACGCGTCGCCGCGCGCGCGAACGTGGGCGTAGCCTCGGACGTCGATCGCCTCGAGTGGCTGAACGGCAAGCTGCGCGCGCGCCGGCCGGTGTACGCCGGCAGGGCCTTCGCGACGGTCGAAGTGACGAGCACTCCCGCGATCGCGACGACGCGTCCGAACGCGTTTCCCGCGGAGGAAGCGGGTGGGGGCGCCGCGGAAGTCGTCAACGTGAGCGCTGACGCGACGGATCGCGTGAAGGTCGTCGAAACGAAGGTGCCGGAGGCGGGCGAGCTCTCGGTCGCCGAGGCGGACATCATCGTGTCGGGTGGCCGCGGTCTCAAAGAAGCAGCCAACTTCTCGTACATCCGCGACCTCGCGCACGCGATCGGCGGCGCGGTCGGCGCGTCACGCGCGACTGTCGACGCGGGTTGGATCGATCACCAGCATCAGGTCGGCCAGACCGGCCGCGTCGTGAGCCCGAATCTCTACATCGCCGCGGGCGTGTCCGGCGCGATCCAGCATCTCGCGGGCATGTCGTCGTCGAAGCACATCGTCGCGATCAACAAGGATCCCGAGGCGCCGATCTTCCGCGTCGCGGACCTCGGAGTGGTGGGCGATCTGTTTCAGATCCTGCCGGTGCTGACGGAAGAAGTGAAGAAAGCGAAAGCGCACTGAAACGTAGGGCGTGGCTTCAGCCCGCCCTCCACCGGGGGGCGGGCTGAAGCCACGCCCTACGTGTTTACGGCTGTTGGGCCGTCAGCGGCTGGTCGGGCGAGATGACCGGCGGGTTCCCGCGGACGAGTTTGTCGCCGAGGAGGAATCCGGCGCCGAGCGACGACGGGATGGCCTGCGCGTCATCGCCGCAGTTCATCGACAAGCGGGTGATGTGGCGCGCGAACGGGCTCTCGCACTCCAGGCTGACGCGGACGCGGTAGATGCGCTCGCTGCGTCCCACGACGCGCACGCCGTCGATCAGCACGAAGAAGTATTCGATCTCGTCGCCGTTCTCGAACTTCGGCAGGACCACTCGCGAGAGCGGACCGTCATTCGTTCCCTCGACCGAGCACCAGTCGGTGGTGTTGATGCGACGGAAGTAGCCGCGCAGCTCGCCCTTGCCGCTCGTCTGCACCTGGAGCAACGGCAGCTCGCCGGCGCGAATGCAGTTGACCGGCGTGTGCTCGACGCCGGTTTTCACTTGCGCACTCATCGCAAGAGCCACGGAAGCGACGACGAAAGCGGTAATCAGGCGGCTTTTCATGGTGACCTCGGTCTGGATTGTACGGCTCAACGTGCGAAAAACGAGCGCAGGCGTGTGAAAAATCCGCCTTCGGGCTCGGGAATTGGGTCCGGATCGTAGGCCAAAGTCGCATTTTCGAGGACCGCGAGCGGATTGCGCCGCATCAGCGCGTCCGCGACATCCGACCCGACGAGCTCTTCCAGCGTCGCCTTCGCCTCGCGGATCCGTGGCATGCGCTTGGTCATGTTGTGCGCGTCCGTGGCGACGAAATGGACCAGACCGCGGCGGAGGAACGTCTCCGCGGCCTGCCGCGCCTGCGCTCCGAACTCACCCGTCAGACTTCCGGCCGTGATCTGCGTTTTCAAGCCGTGCTCGAGAAGCTCCGCGAGCGCGTCCGGCTTCGTCTGAAAGACGAGATTGCGCTCCGGATGCGCGAGCACCGGGGTCCATCCCTCGAGCTGCATGCGATAGAGCGGTTGCTCGATCATCGGCGGCACGCTGTTGGCCGCGAGCTCGATGAGCACGTAGCGGCTGCCCGCGAGCGGCACGATCGCATTGCGGGCATTGAGCACTTCGACGATGTCGTGCGCGAAGAAGTACTCCGATCCGAGGAGGAGCCGCGGCGTTTCGCCGACGCGCCTGCGCAGCTCTTCGATGCGCGCCTCGAGCTCGGGAATGGTGAACGCCTTCCACCGCCCGCGCAGCACATGCGGCGTCGCAACGATCGTCTCGATGCCTTCCTCCGCGGCCGCGCGGCACATCGCGACCGCCTCGTCCCACCCGCGCGGGCCGTCATCGACGTCGGGGAGGCAGTGATGATGAAGGTCGATCAAACCCGCTCAGACGCTCTTCCGCGTGCGCGCTTTCTCGTCGTCGGCAGAGTCGTAGTAATCGTAGTAACTCTTCCGATACGTGTACCCGTACTGGTGCAGATCGAGATTGTTCAGGATCGCGCCGAGGACGGGGATGTTCGACTGGCGGAGGCGTTCGGCGGAACGCTGCACGAGGTCGCGCGGGGTCTTGCCGCCGTGCACGCAGAGCACGACGCCATCCGCGCTCGCGGCGAGCACGATCGCATCCGTCACGGCGAGCACGGGAGGGGAGTCAAAGATCACGTACGCGAACCTGCCGCGCACTTCTCCGATGAGGTGTTTCATGCGATCGGAGGCGAGAAGCTCGGACGGATTCGGCGGGATGGGACCGGAGAGCACGACCGAGAGGTTCGGCACCTCGGTCGCCTGGATGATGTCGTCGAGCTGGAGGTTTGCGGCGAGGTAGTTCACCAGGCCGAGGTTCATCTTGCCCTGAAAAACTTTCTGCAGGCGCGGGCGACGCAGGTCCGCGTCGAGCAGCAGCACGGGCTTGCCCATCTGCGCGAGCACGGTGGCGAGGTTCACCGACGTCGTCGTCTTTCCCTCGCGCGCGAACGACGAGGTAATGACGATGACCTTCGGCGAGCTCGCGGACGCCAGCAACAGCGACGTGCGCAGCGCGCGGTACGACTCGGAGATCGGCGAGCGTGCATCGATGTGCGGGATCAACTCCACGCCTGCTTCCTTTTCGGCGGCGTTTGCGGCGTCGACGGCGCGCAGCCGCGGCGTCGTTCGTCCGTAGCCGTTGCTGTAGCCGTACTGCCGCGAGACCGTGCCGGCCGCCGGGATCACGCCGAGCGACGCGAATTGCGTCACGCGCTCGAGGTCTTCCGGCGTTTTCACCGAGCGATCCATGTACTCGAGGAAGAAAATCGCCGCCAGGCCGAGGATCAGTCCGAGCGGGAACGCCCGCTGGAGGTTCTTCTTCATCGTCAGGTTGAAGCGGCCGCCGGGGAGTTGCGCGTGATCGATCACGTGGATGTTCGACGTCGCGCTTCCGCTCAGGCGCGCCGCGACCTGCGTCTCGTTGAGCTGCTTCTGGAGCGAGGCGAGCATGGTCTGCTTCGAGTCGACGGCCATGCGCAGGTCCATGTACTTCGCGGCGTCGACGTTGAGACGCTGCACGGCCCCGCGTTGGCGGTCGTAGGCGTCGCGTAAGGACGCCACGTTCGTCACCGCGGCGTTGAGCTCTCCCCGCGCGGACTCGACAGCCTTGCCGTACGCGGCGGCGATGGCCGAGGCGCGCTCGGTGCGCCTCTTCTCGATCTGGTCCGCGAGCGCCTTCATCTGCGGGTGGCCCTCGCGGTAGGTGGCGAGCAGTTGGCTGTACTCGCGCTGCTGGCGCGAGAGCTCGTCGGTAAGCCGCAGCACCAGCGGATCGGTCGAGGCGACGGCCTCGCCGGCGGTGCGCTGCAGTGAGTTCAGGCGTGCTTGGCGCTCGTAGAGCGCGTTCTGTGCGTTGGTGAGCTCCGTGTTGATCTGCGTGAGCGTCGACATCACAGGGTTCTCGACGCCCTCGGGGCCTTGATCGACCGAGACGATCCCGCGGCTGCGGCTGTAGTCCGTCAGCTCCTTGCGGCTCAGCTCCAGATCGGCCTTGACCGTCGCGATCTGGGTGGTGAGGAACTCGCTGGCCTGATGCACCGATTCGAGCTTTTTGGCGATGTTCATGCGCACGAACGAGTCGCCCCAGGCCTCGGCGACCTTCTGCGTCAGGCGCGGCGAAGGGCCGATGTACGAGATCTCCACCAGCGACGTCCCGCGCACCGGCGTGACTTCGATCCCGCCCAGCAGTCCCGCGGCGATGCCTTCCTTGACCTTCTGGATCTCGGCCTTAGTCTTGCCCGCGACACCATCTGGATTGAGCTCGGGATCGTTGTACAGCTTGTGGTCGTCGACCACGCGGGTCGCGAGGCCGCGGCTCTTGAGCAGGACGTACTGCGTCTGCAGGAACTCCTGATCGGACGCGGCGATGCCGAAGAGATCCTCGATCGTGATGGCGTTCGACTCGCGCTCGATCTGGATCTGGATGTGCGAGCGGTACAGCGGCTTGGAGAAGTAGCTCGCCAGGAAAGTGCCGATCATCACAACGATCAGGATTGCGGCCGCGATCTTCCAACGCTTCCGGATGACGTTCCAGTAGTGGGAGAGATGGACTTCCTGTTGCGTGTTGAGATCCATGGCGCGCGATCAGTGCGCAGGGCACAGGGCGCAGGGCGCAGGAGAAAGGTTCTCCTGCCCCCTGCGCCCTGCCTTCTGCGCCCTAATTAGAATATGGCTTCTTCGAGGTAGACGGTATCGTTATCGCGCAGGATCTCGTCTTTGCGCTTGCCGTTGAGGATGTCGCGGTAGTTGAGTTTGAGGGTCTGCTCGGCGCCGTTGACGAGGCGTTTGACGACCACGCGGCGCGATGCGCGGTCGGTAGGACCGCCGGCCGCGGCGATCGCCTGCAGGAGGGTCGGGGTCTGCGAGCTGCGGAAATCCACCTTGCCGGGGCGCATGACTTCGCCCATGACGTAGATCGCGATGGGCGTATCGACGGGGACGTTGACCAGGTCGTTCGGCGCAAGCGGAATGTTCAGCTCCGGCTTGCCCTGCACCATGAGCTGTTCGATGTCGATGGCCACCTGTTCGGACAGTCCGTTGCGGCCCGTGCGGAGCACGTACAGCTCTTTTCCATGGCCCGCGGCGAGACCGCCGGCCTGCGTGATCGCCTGAATGAGAGTCGTGTTGCCGGTCGCGCCGATGCGTCCGGGACGCACGACCGCGCCGACGACGGAGATCGGCTTGCTCGCGAACTCGACCACCTGCACCGAGATCGTGGCTTTGGTGAGAATGTCCGCTTCGAGGAGCGCCTTCAGCTTCGCTTCGATCTGCGTGGATGTGAGACCTGCCACCTGGACCTTACCGACGACGTTCAGGGCGACGAAGCCGTCCTCACTGACCGTCACCCGGCCGCTGATCTTTTCGTCTTCGAGGACTTTCACGTCCAGCACGTCGCGCGGACCGACAGGGGCGTCCGCCGACAGGATCGGCAGCTCCTGCGCAACAGCGCCGGCCGCGATCATGAGCAGGATGGTGAACAGAGCTCCGTGAACCTTCATCGTCTCTCCCGGTGGCAATACCCGCAACAACCGTGCACAACGAACGGTTTCCCCCCGCCTTGACTATTGGACCGACGGGAGAAGGTACCGTTTGCGACGTGACGCGCTCGTCTCCGAGCCCGTCATTGGCGCGTGAAACCGTTCCGCGCCCCAAGATATTCAAAGCTGCAAATAAACACGTGCCCAACTACGGCACCAACGACACACGCAGGACGTACCGTATTCCTTCGTCCGTATCCCCGAAAGCTGTGGAATCTCGTTCGTACCAGCCGACGTCCATCCCGAGGCGGGCGCGACGGATGGCATAAGTAAACCCGATCGACGAGTAGGAGATGTCGTCGGTCCGCATCTGACCTTCGAACGGCGTCTCGAATTCGTCCTGCTCGTACGCGGTGCGCGCATTCAGCGTCAGGCGCCGATTGGCGACGTAGTCCACGCCGAGGTTGCCCGAGGTGGCGATGTAGTAGGCGTTGTCGCGAAAGATGCTGAAGCCCAGGTCGCGGGCAGCGCCGAGACGATAGGTGAAGCGGCCGGCCGAGCGTGTGAGGTCCACGCTGGCGGTCAGGCCGTCGTAGTCCATCATCGTCACGTCGTCGAAGTCGAGCTTCATCGGCCCGGCCTCCGCGCGAAGGACCGTGCGGCCGCCCTCGAACAGGAACCCGCCGCCGACGTAGGTTCGCCGGCTCGCGAGCGATTCCTTGTTCGGGAAGTCGTAGTCGCTTCCCTCCGCCGCGACGAACAGCGAGGTGCGGGGAAAGGTCTTGTGGTGCAGCGAGACTCGCGCGTTCTTCTCGCGGCGATCGAGCACCTGGATGGCGAAGTGCGCCTCTTGCGGATCGGGTTGGTAGCGGTCTTCCGGATACTCGCTGTTCCGGAAACGGACGTTGAAGAGAGCGCTCGTGCGGCTGGAGTACTTCGCTTCGCCCCCGACACCCACCTCGTCCTCCTGCACCGTGGCGAGACGGTTGATGTCGGCCACGTGCGACCGCAGCTGGTCGGCGCGCGACGCGTAGAAGTCGAGGTAGAGGTGATTCAGCAGATAGTGCGCGTCGCCGCGCACGAGATAGTTGAACTGGTTCCCGCCGGCCCCTTCCTGGAAGAAGCTGTAGCCCGGGACGACCTCGAGGGAGTAGACGGCTTTCTTGCGCGGCACGAAGTAGAGGCGCTGCGGCGCTTCGACGGTCAGCGAGAGACCGCCGTCGGTCTCCCCCGTCGGGATGTAGGAGCTCTCGCTGTAGCCCGCGTCGGAGATCCGGATGCGGGACCAGAGGTAGAACGGTCCGCTGTGGAAGTTCGCCTGCTGCAGATCGGCGGTGACTTTCTTTGCGGCGGCCAGGTCCGGATCACGGTCGCGGAGCGTCTGCGTTTGCTGCGCGAACGCGGCGAAGGACATGCCGAATGCGATTGCGATGACTGAAAAGCGCTTGCTCACGCGCACACACCTCACTCTTCAAATAAAGCGCTGACCCGACGGCAGTTTAGCACGCGGCCCTTTTCCAGCGGACTCGCCTTTACAATGAGAGTACACGATGGCGCACGCCGGTGGAACGGCCCGATTCGCTGAGCGCGCATGCCTGGCGATTTTCTTTGGCTGGCTGATCTGGCTGCCGATGCCCTTCGGATCGATCGTAGAGCGAGCCCGTCTGCCGCTCATCGCCGTCCCGCTAGCCCTCTGCGTTTGCGCATCGCTGATCCGTCTCTACGCCACGCGCGACCGCACGAACACGGCCCATCCGACGATGGCCTGGACCGTCTGGGGCATCGGCGCGCTCGTGTTTCTCGGCGTCTGCGCGCTGCAGCTCGTGCCACTCGCGCCGGGAGCGCTGCGCGCGCTTTCGGAGGAGTCGCATGCGATCTGGAACCGCGCGTCGCAGGTCGCGTCGCTGGCAGGTGTGGCGCCGCGCAAGACGTGGCCGCTGTCGATCGACCCGCGCGCGTCGCTCCTCGAGTTGCTGCGCCTCGGAGCGATCTTCGCGACGTTCACGACTTCGGCGCTGCTCGTCCGCACGCACTTGCGGCGGCGCGTGCTGGCATGCACACTCGCCGCGGCAGCCGTCTTCGAGTCGCTGTACGGACTCCGGGAAGCCGCACTGCAGCGCTACGAGATCTGGGGATGGGTGAATCGTCTCGTGTTCGATCGCGTGACCGGCACATTCGTGAACCCGAATCACTTCGCGCATTACCTTGCCATCGTGCTGCCGATGACGCTGTTCCTCGGTCTGTCGCTGTGGCGGGACACGGGCCGGCGCGACGAGCCGGTGTCGCGACGCATCGCCGGGTTGATCGAACGTCACGCGCTGCTGACGGGGTTCACGATGCTCGCAGCGATCGCGTGTCTCGCGGCGATGCTGCTGTCGCAGTCGCGCGGAGCGCTCGTCGCCCTCGGCGCGTCGTTGTTGGGAGTGGTGGCGATGACGCCCGGACGGCGCGTCGCGCGCATCGCGGCCGGCGCGACCGCGGGCGCGATGCTCGTCTTCGCACTCGCGCTGTTCCTCGGTACGGGCCGCACCATCACGCGCTTTTCACCGACCGACGTCGGACAGCAGTCCATCAGCCGTGGGCAGGCGCTGATCACGGCCGCGCAGATCTGGCGGCGGTTCCCGCTTCTCGGCAGCGGCCTCGGCACGTTCGCGCACGTGGTGTCGATGGAGCAGGATCACGACGTCGACCGGATCTACCATCACGCGCACAACGATTACGCCGAGCTCGCGGCGACGACGGGGACGCTGGGATTCCTGGTCGGGATGGCCACACTCATCGGCGGCTATGTGTGGCTCGTGCGGGAAACGTTCGGCAGGCGCGCCGAGGAGATCACGTTCGTGCGCCGCGCGTTTCAGGCCGCGGCGCTGCTGAGCATCGGAGTCGCACTCGTGCATGCGCTGTTCGATTTCAACTTCTACATCCCCTCGAACCCGGCGACGCTCGCGGCCATCGCCGGCGCCGCGGTCGCGGCAATCGATCACGACCGCCGCACGCGCACCAGGAACGCCGGCGTCCCTACCCAATCCTGACGCGCCGCTGCGTCCCGTTCCGCGTGTGCGTATTGATCAATCTCAGCTCGATCGTGTGCAAGCCCGGTCCCGTCCGAACCTCGAACACGCGGGAGTCGCGCACGTCTCCCTCGGCGCGCAGCGCGTCGTCGACGTAGATCTCGACGTACGGCGGCGTCTCGTCGCTCTGCGTCGTCGTGAGCTCGAGTCGCAGCATTTCGCCGGTGACGAATTCGTCGCGCGACGCAACGCCGCATAGCTCGTTTACGCCGCAGCCACTTGCCCAGGTGCGGGGCTCCTTCGCGCGCGCGGCGAGCTGCTTGCGGTAGTCCTCCGCCGCTCTCGCATTGTTCAGGATGACCGCGGCCTGCTCGCCGGCGGCGAGAACGGGAACGCTCAGACCGCGCACTGCGGCGCGCACGAGGTAAGTGTCCGCGGCGGCCGCGTCGTGACGTCGCGCCTCGAACAGCGCGCGGTCGAGAAAATACGGTTCCCACTCCGCGGAGCCGGAGACCGCGCTCGCGATCTCGATGCGCGTCGCCCCGGTCGCGTTGTTGAGATCGAGCGCGGCGCGCGCGCGCGTGACGTCGCGCAATTTGCTCGGGGTGTCGAGCAGCGGCAGGATTCCCGTCAGCGGCTGGATGTCGTGGCGCACCGCGTAGTCGACGACGATCTCCGAACGCGCTCCTATTTGTTCGGGGTCGAACGGTTTGCGGTCGAGCTCTTCGAGGATGCCGCGAACGAGCGGCTCGTCGGCGGCGGTGAGGCGATCGGGCACGAGCTCGAGCAGCGCCGTCGGATCGGCGGTGGCGCGTTGCGCCGCGAACTCCTTCATCCGCCGCGCGCGGATGTCCTCGCGCAGCACGCGATACTCACCGAACAGACCGCGCGCGACCGCGAGATTGCGCAGAGCGATGCGCGCGTCCGTCGTCTCCGGTGCGTTCGCGTGGAGCCACGCGAAGTCGCGCGTGAGCTGCCAGAGCGGCACGAGCATGCGCATGAAGAACTCCGGCTGGCGCATCAGCGGCGCGGCGGCTTTCAACACCTGCGTGCGATCGCGCGGGGCCAGCTCGTACCAGTGGAAAAGGCCCGCGCGGACGAATCCCGCGTCGGCGTTCGGACGGTAGGGTGCGAGCCGTTTCGCATGCGCATGCGCGGCGTGCCACAGGTCGACGCGTCGCGACGTGCTCGCGTCGAGTGCCGCATCGGAGATTGCGGCGGCCGCGATCCAGTCCGCGGGATGCTCGGCGAGCCACGCGGCCGCGCCGTCGAGTCCCCCCGGTGCCTTCGGAGTGTCGAGAATGCCGCGGTTCAGCAGCACGATCGCGAGGAGAATCGCGGATACCGATCCGGCGAGCGTGAGCAGGATCTGCCGTGTGCGGCGCGTCATGCGGCGAGCTCTCCGAGAAGGCGTTCCCAGGCCGCGAAGGCGTGGTGCGGGGCGAAGCGATGCAGATACAGCTCGCGTCCGCGCAGGCCCATCTGCGCGGTCTGCTCACGCTCGTGCGCGAGCGTTTCGATCGCGCGCACGAGCCCTTCCACGTCTCCCGGCTCGACCACCACACCGCAACGATACGCCTCGATCAGCCGCGCCAGCTCGCCATCGTGCGCTCCGACGAAGATCACCGGCCGCGCCACCGCGAGGATTCCGTAGAACTTGCTCGGCACGATCAGCCCTTCCAGCGCCGGTTTCAGCGAGACCAGGTGCGCGTCGACCGAGGAGAGGCTCTCGCTCAAATGTTCGCGCGCGACGTACGCGCGGAACTCCGCGTTCGCGGGCGCCGCGCTCCGGACCGCATCGAGCTGCGCGCCGCCGCCGGTGAACACGAACTTCACGTCCGGCAGCCGCTTCATCGCGCCGACGATCGTCTCGAAATCGTGGGCGCGTCCGAGGTTGCCGGAGTAGCCTACGGTGAAAACGTAGGGCGTGGCTTCAGCCCGCCCCTCGCGCGGGAGGGCGGGCTGAAGCCGCGCCGTACGTGGCGCCAGCGCCGCGTCCGCCCAGTTGTGAATCACGACCGCCTTCGGTACGCGCGCGGCCATCAGCTCGCCGAGGACGACGTTCGCTTTCGCGCGGCGCAGCGACCAGTTGCGCAGCCCTTTGAGCAGCGGCAAACGGATCCCCAGCGCCTCCGCGACCTCGGGGAAGAGGTCCTGCACCCAATTCACCACGCGCCGCGACGCCAGCGCCGCGACGACGGACAGCAGCGGCGGATCGGTCATCGCGACGACGATCGCGTCGCGTTCGCGGCGCATCGCGAAGAACGCGCTCGCGTAGAAGGTCAGGTAGTCGATCGCGCGTCCGACGAGTCCGGCGCGCCCGAAGCGCGTCGACCAGACTCGTACGATGGTCACGCCGTTTGCAGTCTCGCGCTTCGCCAGACGCGCACGCGGCTCGTCATAGCGCTGCCGGCTGGTGATCGCGACGACCTCCCATCCGCGCGACGCGAGATGCGCGGCGAGGTCCGACGCGATCTGACTTGTTGCAGAATGGTCGGGATGGAAGTAGCGATTTACGAAGGCGACGCGACGCACGCATGATCATTCTAGGTTTGAACGCTCACCACGCCGATGCCTCCGCGTGCGTCGTCGTCGACGGGAAGCTCGTCGCCGCGGCGGAGGAGGAGCGGTTCCGGCGCGTCAAGCATTGGGCCGGCTTCCCCAGCGCGGCGGTCAAATACTGCCTCGAGGTAGCGGGCGTTCCGCTCAATGCAGTCGACCACATCGCCGTCAATCGCGATCCGAACGCGCGGCTGATGCAGCGGATGAAGTTCATCCTCGCGAAGCGTCCTTCCGTCGCCGCGATCAAGCGCCGGCTGGAGAACCGCTCGAAGATCAAGGATCTGCGCACGGAGATCGTCGAGACGTTCAAGCTCGACTCACTGAAGCCGAAGCTGCATCACGTCGAGCATCACCGCGCGCATCTCGCCTCGGCGTTCTTCGTGGCGCCGTTCGAGGAGGCGGCCGTGCTGTCGATCGACGGCTTCGGCGATTTCGTCAGCTCGATGTGGGGCGTCGCGCGCGGCAATCACATCGAAGTCCTCGGCGAGATCGGTTTTCCCCATTCCCTCGGCATCTTCTACACGGCCATGACCCAATACCTCGGCTTCCCGAACTACGGCGACGAGTACAAGGTCATGGGCCTCGCGCCGTACGGAAAGCCGACGTTCATGGACGAGATGCGCGACATCGTCCATGTGACCGACGGCCGCTTCGCACTCAATCTCGATTACTTCACGCATCACAACGTCGGCCTGAACATGATGTGGCAGGGCGGCTCGCCGGTGATCGGTCCGGTGTTCTCCGAAAAGCTCGTCGAGAAGCTCGGGCCTGTGCGCGCGTCGAGCGATCCGATGGAGCAGCGGCACAAGGACCTCGCCGCGTCGATGCAGGCGATGTTCGAGGAGGCGTACTTCGCGCTGGCGAATTCGCTTTACGAGAAAACGAGAATCCCGAACTTCTGCCTCGCCGGCGGCTGCGGTTACAACAGCGTCGCCAACGGCCTCGTGTTCGATCGCTCGCCGTATCGCGAGCAGTACATTCAGGCCGCGGCGGGCGACGCGGGTGGCGCGATCGGCGCGGCGTACTGGGTGTGGAACGAAGAGCTGCGCAACCCGCGATCGTTCGTCATGGACCACGCGTACTGGGGTCCGGAGTACGACGCGGCCGCGGTGGATAAAGCCGTGCTCGCGCGTCACGCGGATCTCGACGAAGCGCATTGCGTGCTGCATCGCGTGAAGGACGAGCGCGATCTCTGCCGCCTGACGGCCGAGCAGGTCGCGAAAGGAAACGTCGTCGGCTGGTTCCAGGGCCGGATGGAATGGGGACCCCGCGCCCTCGGCAATCGCTCCATCGTCTGCGACCCGCGCCGCGCCAACATGAAGGACATCCTCAACCAGAAGATCAAGCGCCGCGAATCGTTTCGTCCGTTCGCGCCGTCGGTCATCCGCGAAGCCGTCGGCGAGTGGTTCGAGACCGACTACGACGTCCCGTTCATGCTGCAGGTCTACCAGATTCGCGAAGAGAAACGGCCGCTGATCCCCGCGGTCACGCACGTGAACGGCTCGGGACGACTGCAGTCGGTGACCGAATCGCAGAACGCGCGCTACTACCATCTCATCGAAGCGTTCCGCGACCTCACCGGCGTCCCGCTCGTGCTCAACACGTCGTTCAACGAAAACGAGCCGGTGGTGAACACGCCCGCGGAGGCGCTGGATTGTTTTCTCAGGACGAAGATGGATCTGCTGGTGATGGGGGATCTGATGGTGCAGCGGGTCTGAGCAGTTCGCGCGAGAGGATCAGCTCAGCCACGAACCGCTCCCACGTGTACCGCAGTCCCGCGACTCCGTCGAGGATCAACCCCTTCACGAACAGCGAGTGCACGACCACCGCGAACGGCGCGATGAAGATCAATTTGCGAACGCGTCCGGAAAGAGGAAGTCCTCGCGCGTCGGCGGCGCGGATTTTCTCTGCTTCCTGACGCATGTAGCGCTTCTGTCGCTCGACGAAACGCGCGAAGCTCTTTCGGTCATCGTGCACGATCTTCGTTCGCAGCGCGAGCACGTCTCCGTCGACGAGGATGCGATGGGCGTGGCCGTCCTGCCACGCTTTCGCATGTTCCTTGTGGAGGAGAACGACCCGTCCGGGATAGAGCGAGGCGCGCAGCGGACGCCCGTTCACGGCGTATGTAAACTCCGCGCGGTACGCGCGTACACCGGACGGAGGATCGAGCGCGCGAAGCTCGTTGACGAACGTGTCGGGGACGAAGTAGTCGGCGTCGAGCAGCAGCACCCACGGCGTTCGCACGTGCGCAAGGCCATGATTCGTTTGCCCGGCCAGCGTGTCGATCTCGCGCTGAAAGACGCGGACGTTCGGAAAACGCCGAGCGATGTCGAGCGTCGCGTCGGTGGAAAAACTGTCGACGAGAACGACGTCACTCGCCCACGCGAGCTGAACGAGCGTGCGGGCGATGTTCGGCTCCTCGTCGCGGGTGAGGATCACCGGCGTAATTTGATTGAGCAATACGCCTCCTCCATCTCCGCGGCGACGCGCGGCCACGCGAAGCGCGATTCGACTAGCGCGCGTCCGTTGCGTCCCATTTGAGCGCGTGCGGACGCGTCGTCGAGCAACGCCGGCACTGCGTCCATCCCGATGATGCCCGCGCTCGCGGCCACGACCTCTTCCGCGAGCCCAACACCGGTCGACAGCACGGCCGGTGTCTCCATCGCCAACGCCTCGAGCACCGCGTTGCCAAAGTTCTCCGACTCCGACATCAGCACGAAGAGTGTGGCGCGCGCGAGCAACTCGTCCTTCGCGGCGCCGTAGACCGGGCCGGTGAACTCGACGTCCGCGCCGACGGATTCGGCGAGCGCGCGCAATCGCGGCGTGAGGTTTTCCTCGTCGTTGCCCGCGACGATCAACCGTGCGTGCAGACGCGGGAGAGCCTCGATCACGCGTTCGAGTCCCTTCTTCCAGTTCACGCGGCCGAGGAAAACGAGCGTGCGTGCGTCGCGGGGCACGTCGGGGCGCGGCGGAATGTCGACGCCGTTCGGGACGACGACCGGCGACGGCAGGGGAATGCCGACGCGTTTGGCATCCTCCCATTCGAGCTTCGACGTAAAGAGAATCGCGGCCGCATGCGCAAAGCCGCGGCGCTCGATCAGCCGCAGCCAGAGCGTCTTCATCGCGCGGCTCTTGCGGCGGATCAGTTCCGGCACGAGCATGCCTCGCGGCGAGATCACGTACGGTACGCCGGCCGCGCGCGCCGCGCGGGCGGCGGCGACGCCCGGCCAGAGATAGACGGCGTGGATGTGCACGACGTCGTAGACGCGCACATCGCGCAACGCCCGGCGCATCTCCGGCGACCAGTAGAGCCTCGGAAACGGCGAAGGGAAATAGCGCACCTGCACGCCGTCGACGTCCACCGCGCGATCGGTCGGCACGTCGAGCGTAGTGTCGCCGTCGACGTTCGTCGTCATCACGTGCACCTCGTGGCCGCGCGCGACGAGCGCCTTGCAGAGTCCGTGAACGGCGACGATCGGTCCGCCGTATCGCCGCGCCGGGAGATAGGTCGGAACGACGTGGAGGATCTTCACGCGGTTTGAGGAGCGAGTGCGGCGGGTGTTACGGTTGCGGCCAGTCGCTCGTCGAGCGCCGCGGTCGCGAACAGACATCCGACGAAGAACGCCGTCATCAACGTCAACACCGGATCGGAGTACGCCTGCGCGGACGTGAGGAAGTTGCCGATGTTCGCGATGACGAGCGCGAAGAGCGACACGCGCATAACCTGTGACGTGCCGGGAATGTCGCCGACGGCGGTAATGCGCATCATCATCCGGATCATCGCCCAGCCGAGGATCGCAGCCGCAATGAGTCCCTGAAGCCCCAATTCCACAGCCAACTTCCCGAGCCCCCCCTCCTGCCATCCAAAATCGGTTTCGCGGCCGGAGACATGACGGATCCCCTGTGTGGCTGAACCGAGACCGGCGCCGAGGAGCGAGCCTTGCTCGAAGGTGTCGACGACGCCGCCCTCGAGACGCTTCAGCACTTCCGCGGACGTCGTTTTCGCTCCTTGTGCGTAAACCTGAGAATCTTCACGCGAGCCCACTTCGCGGAGGACGAGCCCCACCGCGAGACCGAGCGCAAGGACCAGCGCCACTTGAGTAGTGGTCAATCGGCGGAAATAGCGCCAGAGAAACGCCAGCGCGAAGACGGCCACCATGTAAATCGCCTTGCGCCGTCCGCTGATGAGGCAGTTCAGGAATCCCCACGCCGCTACCGCGATCCACGGCCAAGCCCGCACGAAAACGCGTGCGCGGATCGCCAGGGTCGCGCCGATGGCGGTGAGCATCGCCGCGTGCCAGCCCATGATGTCGGGCGCCCGATAGATGCCCGAGAGCACTCGGATCTGCAGGCCGGGAAGGTGCCGGACATAACCGCCCGGCATGGCGACGACGCCGAGCACCGGCGAGTCGAAGACGCGAAAGTATTCGAGTGGTGTCCCGATCAACGCGATCGACGTGATGACCGCGTAGAAGACGAAAAACTTCACGAGCTGCTCCTCGCGTTGCAGCCACGCGTATCCGAGGAGGACGGCCGGGATGGGAATGACGTAAATGAGCAGACTGAGTGCCGGCACCTGCCATGCGCCGAGGCCGAACGTCGCCAGCCCGTTCATCGCGGCGAACACGAGCATCACCAGAAAAAGGGTGACGGCGGAGTAGAGGTTCGGAAAGCGCTTCGAGAAGTCGACACGGTTGCGCTGTAACGACGTCAATGCCACGAAGAGGATCACCGCATACACCGCGACGACGCTCATCGTCAGCGCTGCAGGTGTGCCGGGCGTCAGCTTGCGCACGGGATCCTGCAGGATGCCGCAGACGACGGCGGCCAGCCAGCCATGGCGCCAGTCGTTGACGGCGATGGACATGGAGACGAGCAGGACGGCTCCGAAGAGCAAAAGGATCATGACGGTTTCCCCGGGGGAACAACACGCAGCCGGCGTCCCTTCCGGTGAAGCGTGCGGGCGAGGAGCAGCCCTCGCGTTTCGCCGATGAGTTTGGCCGGGATGAGCCACGGATGCACGGCCAGATACCGCGTGCCGACGTTCTTCACGATCCGTTTCGCCGCATAACGCCAGAAATCTCCGACATGGTGAAGCGCGAAGTAATAGTCGCCTGCCGAATGCGCCGGGACTGGCGCGCTTCGGTGATCGCCGTAGCTGCGAAGCCCGCCGGTCGAGAGCTGGAGATGCCGCAGCGACGCGTTCGGCTCGAACCAGATCTTCCCGCCCGCGGCCGCGATGCGCATCGCGAAGTCGGTCTCGAAGCGATACGCTGCGCCGACGAAGTTCTCGTCGAAGCCGCCGATCTCGAGTGCGCGATCGCGCTTGACGGAGAGATTGCCGGCCATGACGTTGGTGACGAAGGTGCCTTGCGTGGAGTTGAATCTGAATTCGAGATCGGTTGGTGGTTGGCGGTTGGCGGTTGGCGGGAGAGGTTGTTCATTCGGCTGCAGGACTTGCCCTGCAACGGCCCAGATCTCGGCGTTTTCGTGCGCGGTGACATGTGCTCCCGCGATCCTCGCGGCCGGCACGATGTCGTCGTCAAAGAACAGCACGAGGTCCGTCGTTGCGGCGACGAGCGCATCGTTCATCGCTTTCGGGATCGACGGCTCTTCGAGGCGCAGCCACCGGATCGCGCCTTCGTCGTTCCACGCACGGAGCCGTTGCTCGACGTCCTGGGGATGCTGCCTGGTCTGATCGGCGATGAGGATCGCGTCCGCGCGCGGAGTGAGCGCGAGCAGGCGCGCGATTGTCTCGACGAGAATCGCGCCGCGGTTGTAGGTGGGGATGGCGATCGTGATCATCGCAGCGCTTCCTTCACGCCCTCGACTCCGCGCGCGTAATCCCACGTGGCAATAATCTCGCGCGACCGCTGCCCCATCCGCGCGCGCAACGCGTCGTCCATGAGAGCTTCGAGAGCTCGAGCCAGGGCGTCCGCGTGACCCGCTGGATAAACGAACGCGTTGTCATTCTCCTGCACGATGTCGCCGAGCGATCCGCAGCGGTCGGTGACGACCACGGGGAGGCCGCAGGCCATGGCCTCGTTGATCACCGCGCCGCGAGGCTCGTACGTCGAAGGCAGCACGAACACGTCGCACATCGCGTAATGCTTCGGCAAGTCCGCCTGATTGACGAAGCCTGCGAACTTCACGTTCAGTCGATGCTCGCGTGCGAACGCCGCGAGCTGCTCGCGCAGCTCGCCGTGTCCGAGGAAAACAACCACCGCGCGATCGCGATCCTTCATTCGTGCGACGGCACGCAGGAGCGTCATCGGGTCTTTGCGCGCGACGAGCTTTGCGGAGAAAACGAACGCGACCTGCTCCGGCGCGATGCCGAAGCGCGCGCGCATGGCGTTCCGCTCGCCTGGCTCGAACCGGCTCGCGCTCGCGAAGCGTTCGTTGTCGATCGCCCACGGCAGGAGAAAGAAGCGTCGCCGATCGCCGCCGTAGTGCTGGTAGTAAACCGCGTTCAGCACGCCCGAGACCATGAAGCCGCTCGCGAGCGCGAACACGCCGCGAATGAACATGGCCCGCAGGCGCGCGCGCCACGTGTCTTCCGGCGGCGGGAAACTGCTGTCGCCGTAGAGCAAGAACGGTGTGCCTGTCACGCGGCAGGTGGCGATGCCGAGAAGCGAGGTGATCGTGCCCCATCCGAGGAAGAACAGCACCGCGTCGAAGTTCCCGCGCGTGATGGCGGGGATCACGCCGGGATTGATCAGACGCGCGTATCCGTCGCCGTGTCCGAAGTTGCGGAGGAACACGTGTCGGTATCCCTGCAGCAGCTCGATGTCCCACTTCAGCGACGTCTGCATGTCGGCGTCGCGATAAATCTCCGCGCCCGCACGCGAGCAATAGAACACCGTCACGTCGATCTTTGGATCGGCCGCGAGCGCGCGGAAGAACGGATCCTGATACTGGATCACGTGCGAAGCGACGATGGCCAGACGACGAGTCACCGGCCGCCATCTTAACCACGTGCGATGATTCTCCGCGATGTCGCTCTTCGGCCGTGCGATCCGCCTTCCCTTGCGTCTCATCCCACGCGACGCGGTGCTGCGCGTACTCTCGGGACCGCTGCGCGGACGGCGATGGATCGCCGGAGCGGCCACGAATGGCTGCTGGCTCGGCACGTATGAACGTTTCGCACAACGCATCTTCGTCGAGCACGTCCGCCCGGGCAGCGTTGTCTACGACGTCGGAGCGAACGCCGGCTTCTTCACGCTCCTCTCCTCGAAGCTTGCCGGTCCCTCGGGCGCGGTCTACGCGTTCGAGCCGATGGAGCGCAACCTTCGCTACATCCGCGAGCACCTGCGGTTAAACCGCACCGAGAATGTGCACGTCGTGTCGATGGCGGTTTCGGATCGGATCGGCCCGGTGCGATTTGCAGCCGCGCACAATCCGGCGATGGGCGGACTCGCGGCGGGCGGCGAGATCGAAGTGCAATCGACGACGCTCGACGAACTGGCCTCCACGATTGCTCTGCCTTCGTTCATCAAGATGGACATCGAAGGCGCTGAGCATGCGGCGCTCAGCGGCGCGGTAGAGCTTCTGCGGAGCGCACATCCAGTCGTCCTGTTGTCCGAGCACGGTTGGGAGCAACACGAGCGCTGCAGCGAACTATTGAAAAGCCTCGGCTACGAGCTCCGGCTGCTCGTCGATGGCGCGAGCGACGGCAACTACGTCGTGCTGGCAGTTCCCCCAAGCCGCGACTCGTAAAGCGACCAGCCTCAGCTCCTTTTTGCTGCTAAGCGTTCGCTGTAGAACGCCGCGGTCTCTACCGCTGTCCGATTCCATGTGTAGCGACGGGCATGGGCAGCCGCCGCAACCGCTATGCGATCTGCGTGTTCACGATTGCTGATCAGCGCCAGCCCCGCGGCCGAAACGGCGGCCGATCTACCCGGCTCGACGAGGATTCCGGTCTCTTCGTGGCGGATCATGTCCCGCATGCCTCCGACGGCGGATGCAATCACGCACAAGCCGCGGCTCATCGCCTCGATCGAGGCCTTGCCGGTACCTTCGAAGAAGGAGGGGAAGAGGAAGATGCCTGCGCGATCGTACACGTCGCGCAGTTCACGCTGCGGCATCCAGTCAGAGAGATCGATGCGCCCGCGCACAGTAGGCGACAAGAGTGCGCGAATTGCATCGTGGTGTGCGCGCGAGGCTACCCACGTGAATTGCACGTCGTCTCGGGCGGCAGCGATCTCATTCATCGCCGCGGCCACGATCATCGGTGCTTTGACGAACGCGAACTGACCGACATACAAGACGTGGCGCAATCGTGCATCGCTGAACGGCACGACGTCGGCCTGGAGATACTCGTCAGGCGCAGCGTGCGGGATGACCGCGATCCTCGACGCGGGAACACTGAATCGCTCTTGCATGAATAGTGCGTCTTGCGTCGAGCAAAGAAGGTGACCATCCGCGAAGCGCGTGATCGCGGTGTTGTGTTGCTGTAGCAATGTTGTGAGAAGGGATGTCGCGCCGCGTCGCCACAAAGAACGGTCGTCTCCGTCGTATACGTGTTTCCAGCCGCGAACGACCTCTTCCACGCGGGGCTCGAAGCCGTGCGAGCGATGAAAGAAGGCAACGCGGGGCCAGCGCTTCTGCACCAGTCGAGCAGCACGAAAGCCGTGCGGTTGGTTGACGTGGACGATGTCGTAAAGCTGCCGCGAAAGGTGTTCCTCGACGACGCGTTCGTAGCGTCGAGGCAGTTCGAGCAGGTAATGCAGATTGCCGTGCGAGATCCGCCTCGTGATGCTGTTCGACCACACTGCATCGACGTGATGACCCAGCGCGCGGAGCGCGCGGATCGTCTGGAACTCCGCACCGGCAGCGCCCGCATTTGGATCCTCAGGAACGTTCGCGACGCTCAGAATGCGCAGAGGCTCCACGCCACGCATCATACGCGGCGAGTCGTCAGCAGCGACTGCAACCACCGCGTCCATGCACGTAGGAGCGTCGGCCGGTCGAACGCAGCACGACGCAGGTAATCCCGCGCGCGCACATCTCCGTTTCTTCGAAGCGCCTCCCCGATGAAGTACGAGCCGAGCGCGCGTTGTTTCTTCGATTGCGTGTGAGTCGGGACGAGCGCTGCCGCTTGCGCGAGGATGGGCGCTTCATCCACGCCGGTCTGGCGCGCAACCAGCGCGTTGCGTGCGAGCTGTCCGTACTCCTCCTGTCGCGTCCGGGCCGTGGTGCTGATGCTGGATGGAGTGACACGGGCGCGATACAGCACCTCGGGCAGCATGTGGAACTTGCCTCGCTCGGCGATGCGGAACCACAAATCCCAATCCTGGCTGTAGTAAAACTGCGGCCGGTATCCCCCCGACGCCGCGTAGACGTCGGCGCGGAACATCGCCGAGCCATGATGCGTCGGTCCGTCTTTGACGCCGGATGGCATCGTAAGGTCGATGATGTGGACCGGTTCGCGCTCCGCGGTCTGCGCGCCGCGGACGACGTACAGCCGCTCCAACTCCGGACCGACGAACTCGGTCCAGCACGAGACCAACGCAACCCCAGGGCTTTCGACTAAAACCGCTCGTTCTTTTCGAAGGCGTGAAGGCAGTGATAAGTCTCCCGAATCGTGGCGGGCGATGAACGGCGCGCGTGCGACCGCGCACGCCGTCGCGAGCGACCGAGTCAGTCCCTCGTTGACTGGATTGCGAAGCACGCGGATGCGTGGGTCGCTCGCTGCATAGCCGGCGAGGATCGAAGGAGTCGCGTCTGTCGATGCGTCGTCGACGACGATCAACTCGATCGCGACGGCTTCCTGAGCGACGATGCTCGCAATGGTCGCGGCGATGTGCGCGGCGCCGTCGTGAACGGCCATGACTACCGATACTTCGGGCTGATTCAAATCGTCGTCGATTTTAGATAGGTGCCGCATGCGACCGCCAGTAGGATAGCCGCGTGACTGCATATAACCAGTGGCACCGAACGTTGGCGCAGCAGGAAGGGGATCACGGAGCTGCGGACGCAACGTGGCATCGCATGGTCAAGCGGCGCCTCGGCGACATTCGCGGTCTGCGGGTCGCGGAAGTCGGATGTGGACGCGGCGATTTTGCAATCGATCTGGCGCGCGCGGGCGCAGAGGTGACGGCGATGGATTTCAGCGCCGAGGCGATCTCCGTCGCGCGGGAACGGGCGCAGAGAATCGGCGTCGCTGTGGAGTTCCTTGTGGGTGATGCCCAGGACACGCGGCTACCCGAGAACTCGTTCGACCTCGTCGTGTCCTGCGAGTGCATGGAGCACGTGGAGCGTCCGGCGCATATGGCGGCGGAGCTGTACCGAATCTGCAAACCCGGGGGCCGGTGCATCCTCACAACACCGAGCACGTTAAATGCCCTTTTGCTTGCGCGCGCCCATTCTTTCCTAACGCGCAAGCCCCTCGACACCGGCGCGGGCCCGCAGCCACGAGAGAATTTCTTCCTCTACTTTCTGGTGAAGAGGATGCTGCGACGCGCTGGCTTTCAAATCGTGGACTTCGAGTCACGCGTTTTTCAGTTCCTCCTGCTCCCTCGCGTCGATCCTGGGAAACTACGAGTGGTCGAGTTTCGAAACGCGCGCATGAACCGCCTGTTCAGGCCGTTCGGGGTCCACTTCCTTTACGACCTGCGGAAGTAGCATCGACTGAATCTGATTGACGTTCTTCCAATCGCACACGATCTCGTCGCTTCATCCGCGCCTGCCCACCAGTAGCAGTGAGCCGCCGAACGGGAAGTCGATTCCGTTTCTCAGGAGCAACCGCTCGACGTTCATGACGCCGTTCAGGACAAAGTTCACCGGTCGGGAGATGAGCAACTCGTCCGCGGGTGTGCAGTGTGTTTGTGCTCGCGCACGAGTCAGGCGCATGAGCGGGTAGATCAGCGACGACATCGACAGGACACGCTCCACAGTGAATCCCGCGGCCCGCACTTTCTGCATCAGCTCGTCGCGCGTATAGCGCCGCTGGTGATGGCCGAGCTCGTCCCATGCACTCCAGAGCCGCGGATCCTGCGGCACGGTCAGCACGATTCCGCCGCCGGGACGAACGGCGCGGTACATTTGGGAAAGGGCGAGGTCATCGCGCTCGATGTGCTCGATCACGTCGCACGCCACCACGACGTCGAACCTCTCCTCGAACGGAATCGCCGTCGCATCCGTCTGCACGATCATCGCGCCAGGGACCCGTTCCGCGGCGTAGGGCAGAGCTTCCGGGTAGATATCGCTGGCGGCGAGCGCCGCGTCAGGGAAGGCATCGCGAATCCGAGCCAGCGTTCCTCCCGCGCCGCATCCGATCTCCAATACCGCTTCGGGCGACGGGAAGTGTCTGCGCATCGCCCACGTCACCATATCGCTGCGGGCGCGGAACCAGAAGTGCGTCATGTCCACCTGCGCCAGCAGGGTGAAGTACCGCGGATCGTAGCTCGCGTTCGGCCGGTCCGGCGTGGACGTGTCGGATCCGACGACATCTCGACGGCGATTTTTCGTGTAGAACGGGATGTACAGCAGAGCCGGATAGAAGACGAAATTGCGCCGCGCTTCGGGGTCGCCGAAGTACGCGATGATCAGCGTATACACTGCGATGCATGCTGCAATCAGCATCGGCATGAGCTGCCTCTCGCGCAGACCGAGGATCAGAAACACCGCCGGTACACCTACGTAGATCATCCAGGCCAATGAGCTGACGACGCCTTTGGCCAGACGGAGGCTCGCTCTCCATACGCCGACCTCCCGCCACTCCCCGATCTCGACTCGGCCGACATACTCCATCTGTGCGTGACCCAGCTGGGGCATGTCCGTCCAGAGCATTGCGGCGCGAATGGCGGGGAGCACGAGGTAATATCGCAGCGGATTTTCGTCCGCAGCGTGCTGTCCTGTCACGCGGAGCGCCCTGGCCAGTTCGGCATCGGTCCCGCGACGGGCGACGGCGATGAGACGAACGCGTTCGGCCTCTGAACGGAATGCCCGACGGGGCGCTCGCTCGAGATCGCGCGGATGCCAGCGAAACCACATTTCCCGCTCGCGGCGCAACCAGCTGCGCGTCCACCGCTCGATGTCATTTTCGAACTTTGGCGCGAGGACGGTGGGAGCAACCTTGTTGCGGGCTGCGAACGCATGGGCTTGCCACGGCAGCATGAGAAGGAGCGCACCCGCGATCGTCGAAGCCATCGCCGTCCGCGAGCGACGATGCAGCCACAGGACGCGCAGGAACAGCGCGAAGCTCAAGAAGATCGTGGCCGGCGAGATCAGGATCAGCGCCACGCTCGAGGCACCGAAAACAAAACCGTTCGATTGATTCGTCTCGATCTTCGACAGGAAGTAGATCAGGAGACTGCAGACGAACGCGCCCAGCGTCTCCGAGAGGATCGCGCCGGCGGCCGATGCGATCCATGGGTGCAGCGCGAACACGAGTCCTCCCGCCAGCGCGATGCGATCGCCAGCAGGACGCAATGCAGCCCAGATCAGGATCGCGCCAGCAACCGAGAGAATGACCTGCGTGGAGCGGATGAGGGAAAGTCCATCCGCCGACAGCAGTACGGCGAGAAACACCGGATAGCCGGGGGGCAGGCCCACTTCGAGCTCGCCGGTCGAACCGAGATAGCCGTGATGGGCCAGCAGATGCCGGGCTTGCGTGAGAAACCGCTCGCTATCCGGTGTGAACGAGGGCGTGAAGAGAAGCAGTCGTGTAGCCAGGGCCAGCGCGATGATCGCGGGCAACGCGAAGCGACTCACGTCGGCAGTGTATCGCGCGCTGCATGCCGAAGAGTCGAGTTAGTCTAAGATCCATGTGTGCTGCGCGACGGCATCTCCGTCATAGTTCCCGTTTTCAACAGTGAGACGTCCCTCGCGGAGTTGACCGGTGGGCGGTGATGAGCACTCGCGTTGAATTGGCGCCCCTCACGCTCGATGCGGCCGAGACCATGCTGCGGTGGGTCAGCGATCCCGAAGTGCGGAATAACGTAGGCATTCGTGCGGAGCCGAGCATCGAGAGGACGCGCCGCTGGATCGAGAATGCGCTGACCGATTCATCGCTGCGTGCGTGGGCAATCATGGCGGACGGTGTTCATGTCGGCAACGTCATCCTCGATCGCATCGACTCCGTGATCGGGACAGCCCGCCTGTCGATCTACATCGGCGAACCTGACATGCGCAGGCGTGGCGTCGGGACGGCGGCGATCCGTGCCGCGCTTCGCCACTCGTTTGCCGCGCTGTCGCTACAGAAGATCTGGCTTACGGTGGTCACGCACAACGCCACAGCCGTGAGCGCGTACTCGCGGATCGGTTTTCGCATCGAAGGACGCTTACGTCGCGAGTTCTGGTTCGGCGGCGAGCTGCGCGACTGCTATTGTATGGGCCTCCTGCGCGAAGAGTTCATCGACGAATGAGATGCGTGATCCTGCAGCCGTCGTATATCCCGTGGCGCGGCTACTTCGATCTGATCCACCGCGCGGACATCTTCGTGTTCTACGATGACGTCCAATACGACAAGCACGGCTGGCGCAACCGCAATCGCATCAAGACGCCGCAGGGTTCGCAGTGGCTGACGATCCCCGTGCTCAGCCGCGGCGCGACAGAAGGAATCGCCATCAAGGACGTCAGGGTGAACCGCAATACGGAGTGGTCGCGCAAGCATCTCTCGACGCTGCGGCAGAACTACGCGCGCGCGCCGTATTACGACGAGCTGCTTCCGTGGCTCGAGCGTGTTTACGCGGACCCTCCGTCCCTGCTTGCGGAGCTGACGGTGGCGATGACCATCGAAATGGCGGCGATGTTGGGGATCACTGCGACGCGCTTCGTCCGTTCGTCGGAACTGGGCATTGGTGGGGGGAAGACGGAGCGTTTAGCGGCAATCGCGCGGCATTTCGGCTGCAGCGAATATCTCAGTGGACCATCGGCGAAGAGCTATATCGAGCCGGAGGTGTTCGCCGAAGCGGGCATCACTCTCGAATACATCGAGTATCACTATCCTGAGTATCCGCAGCTCCATCCGCCTTACGATCCGCATGTGTCGATCCTCGATCTGCTCTTCATGACTGGCCGGAATGCCTCGCGCTTCATCTGGGAAACGTCTTGAATCCGATTCCATTCAACAAACCGTCGGTCGAAGGGCGTGAGCTGGAGTACGTCCGTCAGTCGATCGACAGCGGGCACATTTCCGGCGACGGCCTGTTCACCAGGCGCGCGAACGCGATGCTGGAGGCGGTTTTCGGCGGGAATGCGAAGGTGCTGCTGACCACGTCCTGCACGCATGCCCTCGAAATGTCGGCGATTCTCCTCGACTTCCGGGACGGAGACGAGGTGATCGTGCCGTCGTTCACGTTCGTCTCCGGCGTCAACGCCTTCGTGCTTCGCGGTGCGAAGCCTGTGTTCGCCGATATCCGGTCCGATACGCTGAACATCGACGAGCGGCAGATCGAGTCACTGATTACCCCGCGCACGCGCGCGATCGCGCCGGTGCATTACGCCGGCGTGGGCTGCGAAATGGACGCGATCGGCGAGATCGCCCGCAAACACGGCTTGGCGATCGTCGAGGACAACGCGCACGGTCTGTTCGGCACGTACCGCGGCAAGCCTCTCGGCACGTTCGGCGCTCTGGCCACGCAGAGCTTTCACGAGACCAAGAACATCAACTGCGGAGAGGGCGGAGCGCTGGTGATCAACGACCCGGCGATGGTCGAGCGCGCCGAGATCATTCGCGAGAAGGGGACCAACCGAAGCCGGTTCTTCCGCGGCCAGGTGGACAAGTACACGTGGATCGACATCGGCTCGAGCTATTTGCCGTCGGACATGCTGGCGGCGTATCTCGTCGGGCAGATGGAAATGGCCGAGGTCATTCAGGCGAAGCGGAAGGCGGTGTGGGAGCGATACGCAGCGGCACTGCCGGAATGGGCCACGCGGCACGGCGTGCATACGCCGTTCGTGCCGGAGCGCTGCCGGCAGCCGTATCACATGTTCTACCTGCTGTTTGCGACTCTCGCCGACCGGCAGGACGCGATCCGCTGGCTGCGGGACAGGGACATCTCCGCTGTGTTTCACTACCTGCCACTGAACGCTTCGGAGATGGGGATGAAGTTCGGTGGGCGGGCCGGCGACTGCCCGGTGGCGGAAGACATGAGCGATCGGCTGCTTCGCCTGCCGCTGTACAACAATCTTGCTGCCTTCGATCAGGACCGGATCATCGACACGCTCTATGCTTGGCGAGCGTGACGGCGCAGTCGTTCGAGCCACCGCACTCCGCGCGCTGCCCGGTCTTGAAGGAAGAAATCGTCAGGCGTAGATGTGCTCCACGCGGATCCCCTGTGCGATCAAGTTATTGCGCATCCGATCGTGGTAGCAGGGATTGGCGGCGATAAAAACCCGTTGAATACCGAGCTCGGGGATAGACCTGGAACCGCGAATTTCGAGCCCTTCCTTGGAGCTTCCCCATAACAGAGCGTTGTCGTCGAGAAGAAACCGCACAGCCTCGGCCCGATCACCGGCCCGGTCTCTGGCCAGAAGCCCAGTACGCCGAGTCCATAGATCGCCAGCTTCTCGCCTCGGATGGCCTCCTCGATCATTCGCTCAAATGAGCGCAGACTGTTTTCGACAGTCTCTATGTGGGACGACAAAAGTGCGCGAGCTCCAGCCACCCCACTATCAGGGATGTCCAGCGGCTCCTCCGCCCGTATCAGGAAATCCCATAGCCACACTCTCTGCAGATTCGCATCGCGGCGGCTCAGCACAAAACCGGTTCTCGAGTAAAGCTGGTCGAGTGTGTCTGGAGTAAAGCGGGTCAGATGATCGAAAACAGCCAGGTCGTCCGGCTTTGCAGCAAAGTTGGGCACCCCCACATACAATCGACCGCCCGTCCGAAGCGTCGAAGATACGATTGTAAGGAAATCCACAGGATCCGGCACATGCTCGAGTACGCCGCTGACCGCCACGAAATCAAATATCTCGTGACGAAACGGGGCAGTTTCGAAAGGGCCCTCGTGGATTCTCACGTCCGGGAGAATCTTCTTGAAGTACTCAGTTGCATGAAGACTTGGCTCTACGGCGCAGGCATTCCAACCCGGATGATTGCGGAGAAATTTTCCGAGAAGAAGCCCCTTTCCGCATCCAATTTCGAGAATACGACCATTTTCCGGAAACGCCGACCCTTCGATAAACTCCAATATCGCGTCACTCTCTCCGCGGGCTCCACCTTCAACGTGAACCTGGAATTCGCTCAAGGCACTGTTTCCGTGAAGGTCGTAAGATTCCGCATAGAATTTCGGGACATCGATTCTTGCTCCGCCCGCATTCCACACTGTTCCGCAAGCATCACAGAACCGATTCCTCACACTCGAATCAATCACCTGCCGATCCGTAGAAACGGATGGTCGAATGGAGAATGCCTCAGTTGTCGCCGCCGAACCGCAAATCACACACGGCGTTGCATCAACCGTCATTGAAGTCACTCCACTGGTTGCCTGAATTTTCGTTTCTCGGGTGGAGCGTAGTATTCGTCCAGCGACGCCGGCACCTGACTGAGAAACCCGAGCTTCTGAATGACACGTTCCGGAAACCGCGACAGTTCGAGATGGCCGAGCATGCGGGGAATATCGAGGCGCTGTTTCATGAAAGGCCTGCAGATATTCAAGGTCAAGCCGTGACGCCAGTCACTCGTGGTGTTGACTCCACCACGGTGCCATGTTCTCGCATTGAAGAACCAAGCTGATCCCGCCGGCATGATGAGCCGCTCGGCACCATCCATGAACTCGTTCTCGGTCGGAGTGCTCGCTCTCATATGAGATCGCGGAAGAAAATACGTCGCTCCGTTCTCGGCGGTAAAATCATCGAGAGCGATCGTTATGCCCAGATTTGTCGCGTAGCCGGGAATGAGCCGCGGACTGTCAACGTGAATCCGTCCGGAATAGTTTGTGCTCCCAGGTGGCATGGAGGACGAGGTGTATGCGTAGACGATGCATCCCGGCCCGAAGACCGCCTCGATGGGGTCCATCAAAGGTGCGTGATCAAGAAGATAGAGGAATGAATCGCCATGCATGTAACAGGCGAGGACCATTCCGTAATCCGAATAATCTGTTCCGCGATGATAACGTGCTTCCGCTTCGATTGCGGCGATGAGATCCGTCTTCAATCGTTCTGTGTGCTGTCGATCGAGCACCCCAGTCACGACGAAGGAACCGTAATCGCTGATCGCCTCGCGCCAGCGGTCCTGAGTCTCTTGATCGCTCACAGGCCGTACTTTTCTCGGACTACATAAAGTGGTCGGCCTTGCACCTCATTCAAGACTCTTCCGATGTAGATACTGGCCAGGCCGGTAACCAGCATCTGCAAGCCACCAAAGAAGACGATGACGGAAATGGTGGACGCATAACCAGGCTGGTAATCGACCAACAATAGTTTCTGAATGAGGATGACCAGAAGGGCGAAGAACCCGATCATTGCCACTACGAAACCGAGGAATGCCATGATACGCAATGGCAAATCGGAGAACGACACGATCGATTCCGCGGCCATCAGCAGACGTGTCCGGAAGGTATAGCTTGACCGTCCATCAGTTCTTTGCCGGTGCTGTACCGTCACGTAACCATGACGGAAACCCAGCCAGTTTTCCAGACCCGGCAGATATCGGCGGCGTTCCTTGAGAGAGTTGTACGCATTGAGAAACCTGCGATTCATCACACGTAGTGTCGAAACATTCGTCGGAACCTTCGATCCCGTGAGCCAGTTCAGAATGTGCGCGAAGGCCACCGAAGTCAAGTTTCGCATCCATGGCACGTGCCTCTCTTCGTAAAGGCCATAGGCGATGTCGAACTCTCCACTTTCCAGCAGGGGCAACAGCTTCAGAATCTCTGACGGAGGGTCCTCCAAGTCTACGTTCAGCATTCCGACGAACTCACCGGAGGCATGATGGTATCCACACGAGATTGCCGGGTGGTGGCCAAAATTGCGGCTGAGTGAAATCCCCTTCACAAAGGGGAATTCATCGCACACCGCCTTGATCTGAAGTTCCGAGTCGTCGAGACTTCCGTCGTTGATAAACAGAATTTCGAGGTAATTCGAGATATCGTCGACACCAAGGTAGCGACGGAACACCTGCTGAAACTCGACGCAAAAAGCTCGTGCCAGGCGACCGTCGTTGTAGATCGGAACAACGAACGAATAGCGAAAAGCCATCGATCAACGATTGTAATTCAAAAAGGACGAATCCATGCGGGCGCTGGCGCCGCGGAGTGCCCGGTCGCCGCAACGGTGCCTAGCGTACGTGAGCGCGCAATCGCTCGAACCACCTCGCCCCGCGCGCGACGCGACTAAAGCCGAGCGTCCTTCCGGCGAGCTCGAATGCGCGCAGATCGCGGGCGTTCGAGATCGATCGTGCGGCGGCGATGAGCTGTCGTGACTCTTCCGGGAGACCTTCGATTCCGCACTGACGGGCGAGGTGGAAGAGGTCGCGCGCGAAGAACTGCATCGCGGCGGACTCGTTCTCCAGGCCGGCGTTGCGTGCGTGCTGAAGCATGAGCAGGTGCGCGCGGGCGCGGTCCCGTAAATGCGCAGGTGCGTTGTACGGAGCTCCGCGCTGACGAATCTCGCAGACCCAGTCTTCGACGAACGCGAGGCGCACGCCTTGCGAGGCGATGCGGCAGTCGTACTCCCAGTCCTCCTCGACGCGCAGATCCGTCCACGGTCCGGCCGCGGCGATCACCGCGGCGCGGTAAAGCGGGGTGGCCGTGTCCCACCACCGCGATGTGAGCATGGAGGGGAACATGGTCTCGATCCTCTCGCCGCTGCGCTTCCATGCCGGCGCCTCGACCGTTCCATTCGTCAGCCGGAACCGCGTCCATCCATACGCAACATCGGACTGCGGCGCGGCCGCGAGCGCAGCAGTCTGCAGCTCGAACTTCCGGGGCAGCAGCAGGTCGTCGCTGTCGAGATGCTGGATGTACGCGCCGCGCGCAAGTAGCCGCCCGGCCTCGCGGGCCAGGCCGGGTCCGCCGTTCTGCTGATGAATGACCCGCAATTCCGCGTGTCTTGTGGCCAACTCATCGGCCACTTCTCCCGTTTCGTCGGTAGATCCGTCGTCCACCACGATCACCTCGATCGGCCGGTAGGTCTGCGCCAGCACGCTGTCGATCGCCTCGCGCAGCATCGTGGCGCGATTGAATACGGGGATGATCGTCGAGATGAGAGCTCGGCTCACGCGTCAAGCATAGCGGCCCGGCCGTTACAATCGCGCCGAATGTCGATCGTCCGACGACTCCGCCAGCGGGCGGGCGCAATCGTGCACGACTGGCCGCGATTCGAAGCGACCATTCGCGGGCTCGGTCCATACAGGCGTCTCCCGTCGCCGTGGGTGGCGATGCGGAATCGGAATGAACGAATCACCCTGGACGGACGCGGCGCGCGATGCGAGTGGATCTACGGCTCCGATCTGCATGTCGCCAACGTCTATCCCTCCCTCGGTGCGCGGCTCATGAAACGCGCGTTTCGCGACTGGCCGGTCGATCTGCGCGACGCGCCTTCGTCCGTGGAGGCTCCGCGCGTGTCATTCGTGATCGGCCATCGCGGTCTGACTCGTCTGCCGCATCTTCTTCTCACATTACGCAGCATCGCCGGCCAGCGCGACGTGCCCGTGGAATGCATCGTCGTGGAACAGTCCGCGTCGCCGGAGATCGAATCGGCTCTTCCTCCCTGGGTCCGCTACGTCCACACTCCTGTCGAACCCGACTACGACTACAACCGTTCGTGGACGCTCAATGAGGGCGCGCGCGCAGCGCGTGGCGAGGTGCTGATTCTTCATGACAACGACATGATCTGTCCGGCCTCGTACGCGGCCGAGGCTGCGGCGCGCGCGGCCGAGGGATGGATGTTTCAGCAATTGAAGCGGTTCATTTTCTATCTCGATGAGCGACGGACGGCCGACGTGTTCGCCGGCGGTGGCCTGCGCACAGACGTTCCTGCGACCGTGGTGCAAAACGTCCATGGTGGGTCTATCGCCGCAACGCGTGACGCCTTCTTCGCTATTGGAGGATTCGACGAATCGTTCGTCGGGTGGGGAGGCGAGGACAACGAGTTCTGGGATCGCGCCGATACAACGGGTCGCGCGTACCACTTCGGTTATCTCCCATTCGTCCATCTGTGGCACCTGCCGCAGAAAGGAAAGTTAGCCGGGAGCGATGCACCCGCCGTACGGCGGTGGACCGAAGTGAAGGATATCCCGGTGCACGAGCGCATTCGCCGGTTGCTCGAGAGAACTCATTGACCGCGCGGTCGAAAGCCTAGCGCGCGTTTCACCCGCGAGAGGAACCGCCAGATCGGCTCGCGCCCAGGAAACAGATCGCGGCGATCCATCTGTCTGAAGAGCGCTGGATTCGCGAGCAGCATCCGGTAGGAGTACCAGGTACGCTTCATCCACTGCCGGGGCGGCGTGTAGTGATGACGCACGAGCCAGACGCTGCCCCGCGAAAGGCGCCGGATCCGTGGATCGGCGTCGCGGGTCCAGGGCTCGATGGCTTTTGTCCAGTCACGCGGGACACGCACGCTCTCCTTGTCCCGCTGCGCTTCGTGATAGCGATAGCGTGCGAGGATGCGGTCGATCTTCTGAACGCGATACTGCTGTGCGATCCGCAAATAGAACTCCGCGTCGGCGGCGTAGCTGATGTCCTCGCGCCAATCGCCAGCCGCACGCGCCGCGGAAGCGCGAAAGAACGCGGCCGGCTGCGGGATGAACGTCAGCTTTCCGATGTAATCGCCGAGGTCGAATGGTGGAAGCGCAGTGCGGCCCGTCGGGCGCGAGTCCGCGTCGATGTACTCGACATCGCCGTAGATCAGCGCTGTTTCCGCATCTGCCGCGAATTCGGCCATGACCACTGAGAGAGCGCCGGGAACGTACACGTCGTCGGAGCTTTGAATGGCCATGATCCCGCCCTTCGCTCGCGCCAGTCCCTTGTTTACCGCATCGACCACACCGCGATCCGGCTCCGACCACCATTGCAGCTCCGGAATGTCGCCGTACGACCGTAAGACGTCGACAGTGTCGTCCGTCGACGCGCCGTCGATGACCAACACCTCGAGTGGGCGATAGTCCTGCGACAGGATCGAGTCGAGCGTCTCGCGGATGTACCGCCCCTGATTGAAGCTCGGAACGATGATCGAGATCAGCATCAGCCGATCAACGATACCGCGTCGAGCCATGCGCGCATGTGTCCCGCGGTCTCGACGAGGAAATCCCGTCCGCCTTCGTCCCACACGAAGCCGCTCATCGACGCGCTCTTCTCCTCGATCGCATTAGCCAGCGACGCGTACAGCTCGCGATACGACGAACCGCTGATCTTTGCGTCGATCAACCACGGCATCAGGTCGTCGAGCAGCACCATGCCCGCGAGCTCGTGGTAGAGATCTTTGAACAGATTGTGCGGTGTGCGGCGGTGGTCGGCGATCGGCGATCCGATGCGAATCGCGTCGCCGCGCGTCTTCACGCATTTCGCGAGGAGATAGCCGCTGAGGATGTCGCCGTAGCGGTCGATGCGCAGGCCGCCGAGGGAGAAGCCCATGCGCACGTAGTAGTACGCGGGGATGGCGTCGCGCGTGATGGACGTGTTCTGCGTGTTGATCGGCGTCCAGGTGTTCTCGCCGAGGCGGATGGAGTGCGCCTCCGCGGAGCGGATGTGCGGCGCTTGCGTGAGTCGCGTCATCGCATCGACGTCCGGATCGCTGAGCCAGAGTCCCGCGTTGATCACGACGCGCGCGGCGTCCGCGCGCTGCTGTTGGATCATCCGCTCGTTGCGGCGCGCGAAGTAGGGGAAGCCGCGCGGGAAGATGTCGTCTTTCGTCGACGAATGCAGCAGCGAACAGATGTTGAACCAGTGGTCGCTGCTCTCCAGCGACTCGAGCTCGATCGTTTGGCCGGTGACGAGGTGCTCGCCGACGAAGTCGACGTCGTCGAGCACGAAGTTGTCGTCGTCGATGCTGATCAGGACGTCCGCACCGCGATCGAGCGCCATCAGGAAGCCGATGTTCCGGCGATTGTCTGTGTTGTACGGAATGCGCCCTGCCATCGACGGAAAACGCGCGAGGAAAGTCTCCTGCTCGTCGAGAGTCGGACAGAGCACGCGCATTCCGTCGCGTCGGTGATGCTCGCAGCGCTCGGCCACCGACGCCGGCGTCTTTCGATCGATGATGACGATGACGTCAGCGCCTTCGTGTCCGAAGCGGCGAAGATTGGCGACGTAGCCGTCGAGGAAGCGCGGCTCGAAGATGGTCGTGACGACGATGGCGACTCGTTGGTTCATTCGTTTTTACGAGCTAAGCGTTCAATGTCCAATGCAGAAGCGGTGCAATCTTGCCCGGCCGTGCGTCACGCGCGAAGAGGTTGTTCTCTTCACTGACCGTGAACGACAGGATGTTCTCGCGCAGGATGGTGTATCCGCCGCGCGGCTCGGTAACCGAGACGTGATACACCCCGGGAAGGAGTGTGTTCGCCGGAATCCGGCAGCGGAAGCGGTGGGAGCCGACGGTCCAGGCGTGGCTGTTTTCCGCAAGGTGATCGGCGCTGGTCGTTGTGAACAGGATCTCGCCCGAATCGGTCCCGAGTCGCACTTCGAGGCGTCCGGGCGTCAGCGGCTGATCGATGGTGAACTCGAGGTTGACGTCGATCGGCACATCGCCCGGGATCGGATCGATCGATTCGCCGGTGTCGCCGCGCGCGACGAACACGGTGTCGTAGTTGAGCGGAAATGGCTCGCGCAAGCGCGGCGACCACGAGATCTCGTTCTTCGCGCCTTCGGAGAGGTAGCTCGTCACGACCTGCCCAGTTGGCCCCACCGCGCGCACGTGCCCCTGATCGATCCAGATCGCTTTCTGGCAGAGCGCGGCGATGGTCGACATGCTGTGGCTCACCACGATCACGGTCCGTCCCTCGGAACGGATGCTCCTCATCTTGCCGAGGCATTTCTGCTGAAACGCGGAGTCGCCGACGGCTAGGACTTCGTCGACGATGAGGATGTCGGGCTCGAGGTGTGCGGCCACAGCGAAGGCGAGGCGTACGTACATGCCGGAGGAGTAGCGCTTCACCGGCGTGTCAAGGAACTTGCTGACGCCCGCGAACTCGACGATCTCGTCGAACTTGCGGCGGGTCTCGCTCTTGGGCATGCCCATGATCGCGCCATTGAGGTAGATGTTCTCGCGACCCGTGAGCTCGGGATGGAATCCGATGCCGACTTCGAGGAGGCTCGCGACGCGCCCGTAGAGATCGATCTGTCCTTCGGTCGGATCGGTGATGCGGCTGAGAATTTTGAGCAGCGTCGATTTGCCGGCGCCGTTCTTCCCGATCAGGCCGACGACTTCCGCTTCGGCGACCGAGAACGACACGTCCTTCAGTGCCCAGAACGTTTCCACCTCCGCCTCGGCCTCGCGCTTCCGGAACGGCGCGCGGAGCATGTCGCCGATCCGCTCGCGCAGGACGTTGTACGCCGTGGCTTGCGTGCCGAGGCGATAGAGTTTGCTCACACCCTCCGCGATGACGATGTCGCCCATCACATCACGTCCGCAAATACGCGCTCGGTCTGCTTGAAGTAGTAGACGCCGCTGACGACGAGCAGCAGGGAGACGATCGCGCCGATGATCACGGCCGGCGCGTACAGCGGCGCCGTGCCGAGGATCGACCAGCGGAAACCGTCGATCACGCTGACCATCGGATTGAGCGAGTAGAGCAGCCGCCAACGCTCGGGCACGATCGAACTGCTGAACGCGACCGGTGAGACGAACATCCCGAGCTGGGTGATGAAGGGGATGAAGTGCCGGATGTCGCGGAAGCGCACATAGAGCGCCGCGAACCAGAGTCCGAGGCCGATCGTGAATGTGATGAGGAGGAGGGTGAAGATTGGCAACATCAGGATGCGCGGCGACGGCGTCACGCGGTAGTAGAGCATCAGCGCGAGGAGGAAGAAGAACGAGACCAGGAAGTCGACGAAGGCGACGGCCATCGACGTGAGCGGCAGGATCAGACGCGGGAAGTAGATCTTCGTGATCATGTACCCGTTGCCGACGACGGAGTTGGCTGTCTCCGAGAACGCGGTGGCGAAGAATTGCCACGGCAGCAGCGCGGTGAAGGTGAGGATCGGATACGGCACGCCGTCCGAGGGAAGCTTGGCGATGATGCCGAAGACGACGGTGAAGACGACCATCGTCAGGAAGGGGCGGATGAACGCCCACCCCGCGCCGATGTAGGTCTGCTTGTAGCGGACGACTACGTCGCGCCAGGCGAGGAAGCCGAGGAGCTCGCGGTACTCCCACAGTTCGCGCAGGTTGAGGCTCGCGAGGCCGGTGCGGCGTTTGATGACGGTGTGCATCAGCGCGGCGAATTTAACATGCGGACCTCGTCCACAATCCCCTTCAGCCGCTTCGTGAAGTTCTCGAACGAAAAGTACTCGAGCCTCGGCGGAATCACATGCTCGCGTGGGCGGCCGAGAATCTCGCGGATCGCAGCCGCGATTTCCGCGGGATTGGCGGGATCGACGAGAAGTCCGAGCTGGCCGTCGAGCAACGCCTCGCGCCCTCCGTCGTGTTTGCTGCCGATCACCGGCACGCCGGACGCGAGCGCTTCGAGGAACACATAGCCGAATCCTTCGCCGCGGCTCGGCATCACGTACACGTCCGCGAGCGCGTAGAGATCGCATTTGTCTTCGTCGGAGAAGAGCCCCGTGAAAACGACACGGTTCGCGAGGCCGAGCTGCGCGGCTTTGTGCTGCAGACGCACGGCGTCGTTGCCGCCGCCGGCGATCATGTAGACGACGTCCTCGGGCAGCTCGCGAAGGATCTCGAGCACTTCGTCGAATCCCTTGTACCGCTCTTCCTCGGCGAGTCGTCCGACGGTGAGGAGCACGCGCTTTCCTTCGAGCTTGTAGCGCGCGACGAGGTCGGTCCGCTTCTCGCGGATGCCGTATTGCTCGGCGTGGATTGCGTTGGGCAGCAGGAAGGTCTTTCCGCGGTACTTCGACCACGCGAGCAGCCGGTCGCGTGTGATCTCGCTGATGGAGATGATGGCGCCGGCACGGTGCAGGAGGCGGTTCACGAGCGCGCGGCGGGAGTGCTTCCACGCCTCGATCCCGTAGATCATCAGCAACGGGTTGCGCGCAAGCGTGCACGCGACGGGAAGGAGGTTCATGTGCCCGCAGATGACGAGGTCGGGCTTCTCGCTCCGCGCGCGCATCACCGCGCGCAGGTACTGCGCTGGACCCTTCGCGGCATCTGCGTGGAACGTGATTTTCGGAGGAACGCTGTAAACCTCGGAGCGGATGACGCGCGGCACGATGATGACTTCCTCGACATCGCTTCGCGCCGCCAGCGCCTCGGCGACGTCGCGGTTGTACAGAGCGATGCCGCCGTGGCCGCCGTACGAGTCGGTGCAGAGGAGCAAAACCTTCATGCGTTTTTTGTTTTTTAGCTCTGAGCGAGCGCAGCGAGTCGAAGAGCCAAGTTAGCACCTGCGGCACGCCTTCCGTAGATGCTAACTCGGCCCTTCGACTCGCTGTCGCTCGCTCAGGGCTACGGTTGGGCGGCGCGCAGCCACGCCTCGTACATCAACACGGTCCAGAGCTCTCCTTCATGATTCGCCCCGGCGATGTGACGGCGCCAGAGATCGCGCACGCGCGCCGCGTCGAACGGCTCGCCCACGTTCGCGAGCAGATCGTCACCCCATTCGCGCAGGGGACCGCGCAACCACTGAGCGAGCGGCAGGCCGAAGCCCTGTTTCTCGCGATCGACGAGTGCGTCGGGAAGATAGCGACGCAGGAGTTGTCGCGCGATCCATTTGCCGCGATCGTCGCGGATCTTCATCGACAGCGGGAGCGACCACGCGAGCTCGATCACGCGATGATCGAGGAACGGTTCGCGCGCCTCGAGGCTCACGGCCATGCTCGCGCGGTCGACTTTCACGAGGATGTCGTCGGGCAGATAGGTGAGGAAGTCGAGGAACATCGCCATCTCGGTCGGATCGTCGAGTTTCGGCAGATCGGTATGGAGCTTCATCGTGTCGCGATAGCGCGCGAGCGGATCGTTCTCGACGAGTCCCTGGCCGAGGGCGCGTGTGCGCGGGACGAGCCGCAACGCGCGGCCCACCGTGCCGCGCGCGAAGCGGGGCACCGCGCGCACGCGCCGCTGCAGACGCGATCCGAGAAAGTGGTGGTGATAGCCGGCGAAGAGCTCGTCGCCGCCGTCGCCGGAGAGGGCGACGGTCGCGCTCTGTCGAGCGAGCTTCGAGACGAGGTACGTCGGCAGCGCGGACGAATCCGCGAACGGCTCGTCGTAGATCCTCGGGAGACGTGGCACGAGCGCGAGCGCGTCGGCGTAGCTGACGTACATCTCGTCGTGTTGTGATCCGAGGTGTTGCGCGACTTCGCGGCCGTAGCGCGCTTCGTCGAAGCGCGGGTCTTCGAAGCCGATGGTGAAGGTGTGGATCGGGCCGGACGCGTTGCGCTGCATGAGCGCGGCGACGAGGCTCGAGTCGACACCGCCGGAGAGGAAGACTCCGAGGGGAACGTCGGCGATCATGCGCAGCGCGACGGAATCGCCGAGGAGCTGGTCGAGCGTATCGATCGCCTCCTCGTCGGATCCGCGAAAGCGATTCGCTGCCGCACGCTCCGCGACCTCGGCCGCATTCCAGTAGCGCGTGAGCTTCGACGCACCGTCGCGCGTGACCGTGAGGATGCTGCCGGGCATCAGCTTCTTGACGCCGGCGTAAATCGACCAGGGCGCGGGGACGCAGCGGTAACGCGCGTAGAGCGCCGCGGCGTCGCGATCGACGGTGCGTTCGATCTCGAGCGCTTTCAACTCCGAGGCGAACTGCAGCGATTGCGCGTCGAGCGCGTAGTAGAGCGGCTTCACACCGGCGCGGTCGCGGACGAGTGAGAGAGTCTTCTCGCGGTGATCCCACAGCGCGAACGCGAACATGCCGATGCACTCGCCGAGGGCGCGCTCGAGTCCCCACGCCTCGATGGCGGCGAGGAGGACTTCGGTATCGGAGTGTCCCCGCCATTCCTGATGGAAGTGATTCCGGAGTCGCTGAAAGTTGTAGATCTCGCCGTTGAAGACGAGGACGTAGCGGCCGCTGGCGGAGGTCATCGGCTGCGCGCCGGCGGGGGAGAGATCGACGATGGAGAGGCGCCGGAAGCCGAGCGCGGCGCCCGCGGGATCGGCGAAGGTGCCGGCGTCGTCAGGCCCGCGATGGATCAGGCATGAAGCCATCCGCCCCGCCCGCTCATGCATCTCCTCGGGACGACCTCCCGCGAAGGTCCAGAAGCCGGCGATGCCGCACACGAGGCGATTATTACACCGCGTCGTACACCATTCGCGCCCAACTCCGCATCCGCGTGCTGGTCCCGTCCGGAGGCAGGTCCGCCCACTCGCGCATCGGCACGAAGAATCCCGTCTTCTTCCGATTGCGCAGCCAGTCGGGAAGGCACGCGGCGAGCACCTTCTTTCCCACGCGCCCGGTCTCGAGCAGCAGCGGCGCGAGTTGGCGCAGCAGCGCGGCGTCGACGAACGGCGTCCGCACTTCGACCGAGTGGGCCATCGACGCCCAGTCGGCATCGCGCAGGAGTTGGTTGCGCATGTACAGCGACGCCTCGAGCGTCGCCACGCGCGCGTACGGCGTCCCGGGATCGGGCGCCATCGCTTTCTCGACGAGCTGCATCATCGACAACTGCTCCAGCCCTTCGCGCGCGATGTCCTCGCCGAGCACCGACGGTAATTCGTGCGGAAGGAAGAGACCGCGCTTGAGGAGATACGCGCCCGCGTACGTTCCGCCCATCGTCGCGAACAGTTGCGCTTTCGGATGGCGGCTGAAGACCGGCACGACCGCCGCGAGGGGCGAGCGCGCCATGCGCGTGATCTGCGGAACGCGGGTGAACGACGGATAGCCGCCGAACAGCTCGTCGCCGCCGACCCCGGACAGCGCGACCTTCACGCCCGCCTCATGCACGGCCTTGCTGATGAACCACGTGTTCACGCCGTCGATCGTCGGCTGGTCCATCGCCGCGAAGATGGCCGGGAGATCGCCGCGGAATTCTTCGCGCGTGACGACGCGCGTCGTGTGCAGCGTTCCGATCTCGCGCGCGAACCGTTCCGCGAGCGGCGCCTCGTCGCCCCGCGAGCCGCGGAACTCTTCGAACGCGAGCGTGAACGTGCGCAACTGCTCGGCGTAGCGTTTCGCGGCGATGGCCGTCAGCGCGGAGGAGTCGATGCCCGCGGACAGGAACACACCCACCGGCACATCGGAGACGAGATGGTGCGCGATCGATTCCTCGACGCGCTCCTGAAACACGATCTCCGGCTCGGTGAGACCGACCACACCTCGCTGCGCGCGAGCGCGGCAGAAGACCGAGGCGATCGAATGATGCGTCTGCGCTTCACTCCGTCCGTGCTCATCGATGAAGAACGAAGTCCCCGCCTCGACGAGCCGCACGTCGTCGCGGATCGTGAACGGCTCGGGCACGGAGCCGGTGAGGAAGAATCCCGCCGCGCCCGCGGGCGAGATCGTGCGCGACACCGCGCCGCCCGCGAGCAGCGCTTTGACCTCCGAGGCCAGGCGGATGGTCGAGCCGTCGTCTGCGTAGTAGAGCGGCTTGAGTCCGTACGGATCGCGCGCGACGAACATCTTCTTCACGCGCGTGTCGTAGATCGCGAATGCGTACATGCCCCGCAGCAGTCCGAGCATGGCCGGTCCGTCGCGACGCCAGAGCTGCAGGATGACTTCCGTGTCGGTCTGCGAGTGAAAGCGCGCGCCGCCGCGCTCGAGCGACGCGCGCAGCTCGCGATGGTTGTAGATCTCGCCGTTGAAGACGATGCACACCTCGCGCGAGACGCCGAACATCGGCTGAGTGCCTTCGTCGCTCAGGTCGATGATCGCCAGCCTGCGGCTGCCGAGGCCCACGCGCCGGTCGTCGGACATCCACGTGCCCCCCGCGTCCGGCCCACGCGAGCGCATGCTCTCCGTGATCGTCTCGAGCTCCTCGGAACGCACGGGAGCAGCATTCGATCCGTAGGCGAAGATCGCGGTGATTCCACACATGATCAGGCCGCGGCGCGCGAGCCGCGGCGGTACCGGAGGAGGATCAGCAGCACCAGTGCCACCGCGCTCGAGCCGTAGCCGTACCACTTCAGCGACTGCAGCACCGTCATCACCGCGGACACGGCGAAGAGCAGTGTCACGAGCCAGATCGCGAAGATCGCCTTGCCTTCGCTTCGGTACTTCGAGACCAGGATGTGGTGGATGTGGCGACGGTCCGCGGTAAAGATGCGGCCGATGCGTTTCGGGAGCGAGGTTTTCTCGCCGGTGAAGCGTTCCTGCATCACGATCAGCGTGTCGATCACAGGCAGCGCCAGCGCGAGCAGCGGTCCGATGATGATCAGCGCGGTGGGCGACTTGCTCGGCTTCGCGAGCGACCCGGTCGCAAGCAGTAGCCCGATGAAGAGACTTCCCGTGTCGCCCATGAAGATCTTCGCGGGCGGCTTGTTCCAGGGATAGAAGCCGATCAGGCTTCCGGTGAGTCCGATCATGACGATCAGGGAGAAGTAGTCGCTGCGCAGGAAGGCGATGACGCTGAAGGATGCGGCGATCGTGATCGACACGACCGTCGCCAGCGAGTCCATGCCGTCGATGAAGTTCATCGCGTTCATCACACCGACGATCCAGAGCATCGAGAACAGCGCGCCGAAGAAGCCGAGCTCGAACACCTGGCCCGCGAGCGAGATCTCGTTGAACTGATAGCCGAACGTGACCAGGATCAGCGCGGCCACGAACTGGACCGCGAACTTCTTCGGCGCGTTCGTGCCGATGAGATCGTCGTAGACGCCGAGGCCGACGATGAGCGCGCCGCTGGCGAGAACGGCGAAGAGGTAGGAGAGGTTTTTCGAGACGAGGTCCGCCGCGCGCGGATTCGCGGCGAGGAGCAGCAGCGGAAAGCCGAAGCCGAAGATGATGGCGATGCCGCCGAGGCGGGGCGTCGCGACGCCGTGCAGTTTCCGGTCGTCGGGCACATCGACCAGGCCGATGTGCTGCGCGGCGTGTTTCACGATGGCCGTGGCCACGTAAGACGTGAGCGCGCTACAGAGGAACAGGAGAATCAGTGGCGCGTAATACTCGGTCATCGCGCGAGAGAACAGAATACCAGAGGGTTGGCGGTTGACGGTTGGCGGTTGCCGGGAGAACGGGGTGGGCTGGCTCTCCCGCCAACCGCCAACTGCCAACCGCCAACTGGGCTATAGAATGCACCCGCAATTTCGAGCGAGGAGCGAGTAAATCCATGGCCGAACTTCCCGGAATCGAGCGAGAGACCCTGGACGTCGACGTCGTCATCGTCGGGGCCGGGCCGGCCGGACTCGCGGCGGCGTACAAGCTCGCGGAGCTCATCCGCGTCCACAACGAGAGTGACGCCGAGAAAAAACTCGAAGGCATCTCCATCGCAGTCCTCGAGAAGGGGAAGGAGATCGGCTCGCACGGCATCTCCGGCGCGGTCATGGATCCGCGCGGCATCGCCGAGCTCATGCCGGACTGGCTCGAGCGCGGATGTCCGATCGAGTCGCCGGTCGTCACCGACGCGTTCTGGTATCTCACCGAGACCAAGAAGGTCGCGGCGCCGATCATGCCGCCGCCGCTGCAGAACCACGGCAACTACGTCATCTCCCTCGGCGAGATGGTCCGCTGGCTCGCACCGATCGTCGGCGAGATGGGCGTCGATCTCTTCGCCGAGTTCGCCGCGACGCGCGTGCTCGTCGAGGACGGACGCGTGGTCGGCGTGCGGACTGGCGACAAAGGCATCGACAAGAACGGCCAGCCGAAACCGAACTTCGAGCCCGGCGTCGACGTGCGCGCGAAGATGACCATCCTCGCGGAAGGTCCACGCGGCACGCTCACCAAGCAGCTCGCCGGCATGTTCGATCTGTACGCGGGGAAGAATCCGCAGGTGTACTCGGTCGGCGTGAAGGAGCTCTGGCAGCTTCCCGACGATCGCTACGCCGCCGGCAGCGTGATCCACACGATGGGCTTCCCGCTCGACAGCGACACGTTCGGCGGCGCGTTCATCTACGGCATGAAGGACCGCATCGTCGACATCGGACTGGTGGTCGGCCTCGACTACAAGAACCCGACGCTCGATCCGCACAACGAATTACAGCGGCTGAAGCTGCACCCCGCGATTCGCGAAATCTTGCAAGGCGGAAAGATGAGCTCCGCCGGAGCGAAGGCGATCCCCGAGGGCGGCTACTACTCGATGCCGCGGCTTTACGGCGACGGCTTCATGATCCTCGGCGACTCCGCCGGCTTCCTCAACGGCGCGCGCCTCAAGGGCATCCATCTCGCGATCAAGTCCGGCATCCTCGCCGCGGAGACCGCGTTCGCGGCGCTGCTCGGCGAGGACTACTCGTCGAGTCAGCTGAAGCAGTACGACGAGCTGTTCGAAGTGTCGTGGGCGCAGGAAGAGCTCTGGTCGCAGCGCAACTTCCACCAGGCGTTCGACTACGGGCAGCTCGCGGGGTTGATCAACGCGGGCGCGGGGATGGTCACCGGCGGCCGCGGCTTCGGGCTCGCGAACAAGCTCGAAGGACATGAAGGCCACGAGCGGATGGTGCGCATCAAGCGCTACTTCGGCTCGGACGATCCGCATCCGCCCGCGAAGGTGAAGTACGACAACCAGTACACGTTCGACAAGGTCACGAACGTCTACAACGGCGGCGTGATCCACGAGGAGAACCAGCCCGCGCATCTGTTGATCCTCGACACCGAGGTGTGCATCACGCGCTGCACGGAGGAGTACGGGAACCCGTGCTTCCACTTCTGCCCCGCGCAGGTGTACGAGCCGAAGGAGACCGAGGATGGCCGCGGCCGCGTGCCGTTCCTCAACTTCACGAACTGCTTCCACTGCAAGACCTGCGACATCATGGACCCGTATCAGGTCATCACCTGGGTGCCGCCCGAGGGCGGCGGCGGTCCGGACTACAAGAAGTTGTAGTTCTGTGGAGTGCGGAGGCAGCGCCTCCGCTTTCCTATTCGCGCGATTCGAAAGCGGAGGCGTTGCCTCCGCACTCCAAAGCCGAAATGCCCTCTGGGCCTCCGCTGTTGGATCGGACGCGCTTTTTCGTTACCTTCCTTCCCGGCGGACGTAGAGAGAACAGATGAGCACTGAACCTCTTCCGATGTCGCGGTCCCTCGACCGCATCCAGGTCCTTCAGGCGAACGTCGAGCGCGTCATCCGCGGCAAGTCGGAGGTCGTGCAGTTTTGCATCGCCGCAATGCTCGCGAAGGGACACATCCTTCTCGAGGACGTTCCGGGCGTCGGCAAGACCATGCTCGCGCACGCGCTGGCGCGGTCGCTCTCGCTGGAGTTCCAGCGCATCCAGTTCACCAGCGATCTGCTGCCGGCGGACATCGTCGGCGTCACGATCTACAACCAGGACCTCGGCGAGTTCGAGTTCATCTCCGGGCCGATCTTCACGAACGTCCTCCTCGCCGACGAGATCAATCGCGCGACGCCGAAGTCGCAGTCGGCTTTGCTCGAGGCAATGAGCGAGGGCACGATCACGATCGAGAAGCGGCGCCTGGCGCTGCCCGATCCGTTCCTCGTCATCGCCACGCAGAATCCGATCGAGCACGTCGGTACCTATCCGCTGCCGGAGTCGCAGCTCGATCGCTTCATCATGCGGCTGACCATCGGCTACCCAAGCGCGACGGACGAGAAGAAGCTCCTCCGCGCGGGCGGCGCGCAGGAAGCGCTCGAACATCTCCAGCCGGTGCTCGACGCGTCGGAAGTACGCGAGCTGCAGAAGCGCGTCGGCAGCGTGCACGTGAGCGAGACGCTGGTCGAGTATCTGATGTCGATCGTGCAGACGACGCGCACTCACAACGAAGTGGCCCTCGGCGTTTCGACGCGCGGAGCGCTGACGTATTTCAAGGTCTGCCAGGCGTTGGCGATGGTCAGCGGCCGCGACTTCGTGATCCCCGAAGACGTCAAGCGTCTCGCCGAGCCGGTGCTGTCGCATCGCATCGTGATGAAGGACCGCCGACTGCAGCGCGGCGAGACTTCTCCCGAGGCGCGATTCATTCAACGCGTGGTGAACGAAACCTCCGTTCCGCGATGAACGCCGAGTGGCAGTTCGACGGCGTCGTCCGCTTCACGAAGATCGGGACGACGTACCTCTTCACGACCGTGGTTCTGGCCATGGCGGCGGTGAACACCGGCAACAACGCGCTCTACATCGGCGTCGCATTGATGCTGGGATCATTGCTGCTGTCGGGGATCGCATCGAAGAGCGGGCTCAAACACCTGCACGTCGAGATCGCCGGCATGGACGACGCGTGGGCCGGGCGTCCCGCGCACGGCACGCTGCGCATCCGCAACGACTCGCGCATCTGGAACGTGCGCGACGTCGTTCTGACGTCCGAGGCGCTCGCGGAGGCGGTGGTGATTCCGGTCCTGCCGCGGAGACGCACGATCGAGATCGCGGCGTCGTTCCTCTTCACGAAGCGCGGGCTCGCGCATCTTCACGCGATCGATTCGTACACGCGCTATCCGTTCGGGTTCTTCCTCAAGAAGCGGCGCGTGCGGATTTCCAGCGACGTCGTCGTCTATCCACGCATCCTCGGCGACGACGTGGCGCATGATCTCTTCCGCCCGCTCGCCGGCGATCAGAGCGTGGCGAACCGGCCGGGCGCGGGGAGCGAGCTCCATTCGTTTCGCGAGTACACCAGTGGTGATTCGCTCCGTCACGTGCACTGGAAGAAGTCCGCGAGCCTCGGCCGCTGGATCATGAAGCAGACCGACGCCGAGGCGGCGAAGTCGGTGCACGTGGTCGTCGATCCATACAAGCCGGGGACGACGAGCGAGGAGACCTTCGAGCAGATGATCGCGGAGGCTGCGACGTTCGTGTATCACGCGGCGGTGCAGGGATTCGACGTGACGCTGTCCCTGCCGCGCGTGACGCTCCGCGCGCGCGAGCACGAGGCAGCGGCTTCGTTGTTTCGCGCGCTGGCGCTGCTCGAAGCGACGCACGAGCCGATGCATCAGGTGCTGGAGCGCAGCTCGGTTCTGTTCTCGGTGAGCCGGAGGGCCGCATGAGGCGAGTTGGGGGGCCGGCGCCTCGCCGGCCGTTCCGCCGCCGCCTCGGCGGCACCGGCCAGGGGCCGGTGGTACGGCCGGCGAGGCGCCGGCCCCCCGCCTGGATGGCGGCGCTCCGATGACGCGCCGCTCGCGCGAGCTGGAGACGCTGCTCCTCTCGATGTTCGCGGCGGTGCCGCTGTACTTCACGTTCGCGATCTCGATCTACTCACTGGTCCCCTTTCACCTCTTCATGGCCGCGATCGTCCTTCGCGTGGCGCTGGGAAAGGGACCGGAGCTGATCCCGGCGCGGATCATGCGCTGGCTGGCCATCGCGTACGTGCCGTTCTACGTGCTGGACGCGGCGTTCGTGTCGCGCAGCGCCATCGCGGCTTCGACGCACCTGGTGCTCTTCATCGCCGCGTATCAGCCGATCGAGGCCGCGCACCGCAACAACCAGGCGCAGCGCGTCCTCACCGCGGCGCTGATCTTCACGGCCAGCCTCGCGACGTCGACGCACCTCACGATCGTTCCGTTCGTGCTCGTCTTCGCGTTCCTGATGTTCCGCCAGCTCATGTACGTGAGCCATCTGGAGACTTCGCGCTCGACCGGGCAGCAGTACGCCGACGCGCCCTCCGGCGGAGCGGCCGCGTTTTATCTCCTCGGCGCGATCGTCATCGGCGCGCTGCTCTTCCCGCTGCTGCCGCGCGTCCGCAATCCGATCGTGCGCGGACTCACGGGGCCGCTGCCCGCGACGACGGCGCTCAGCGATACGATCAACTTCAGTCAGCAGCGCGTGTCGCCGAACGACGCGACCGTGGTCGCGCGCGTGTTTCTGGACCGAGAGACGCGTCCGTTCTTTACGCCGCTTCGTCTGCGCGGCACGATCTACGATCGCTTTGCCGGCGGCGAGTGGCGTCAGACCATCCGCGGCATGCGTGAGCTGCCGCCGCGCGGCGAGGCCTTCCGGCTCGCGAAGCCGAACGGCATCGCCCGCAAGGCGATCGTCGAGATGCGCGCGCAGAAGGGGAGGCTCTTCCTGCCCGTCGGCACGTTCGCGCTGACGGGCCTCACGAATGTGTACGAGGGGCCGACGCGCGACGCGTACGCCACGTTCGACGACGGACCGTTGACGATTTCAGTGCAGATGGCGCAGGAGTCGGAGCCGCTGCGGCCCCCGCGCGTCGGCATGTCCGGCTATCCGATCTCGCCGGCAGTGGAGACGCTCGCGCGCACGATCGTCGGCGAGGAGCAGGACCCGCGCCGGCAGGCGGAGTTGATCGAGCAGTATGTCGTGCGCAACTTCCGCTACGTGCCGAATTCCGCGACGCGCACGCCGATCTCGCTGGAGAACTTTCTGCTCGTCGACCGCGCCGGACACTGCGAGTACTTCGCGGCCGGGATGGTCGCGCTGCTGAACGCGGTCGGCACGCCGGCGCGCATCGCCGGCGGCTATTACGCGGGGCAGCTCAATCCGCTCACGGGCTACTACGCGCTCCGCCGCGAGGACGCGCACGCGTGGACGGAGGTGTGGGACGGCACGCATTGGATGACGTTCGACTCGACGCCGCCGTCGCTCCGCCCGGGCGCGGTGGAGATCAATCCGCTGCGGTTCTATCTGGCCGCGTTCACGGACTCGCTGACGTTCTTCTGGGACCGCTACGTCATCACGTTCGGCCTCGGCGACCAGATCGCGCTCTTCACCGACATGATGACCTGGGCGGGCCAGTCGTTCGCAACGCTGCGCAGCCGCCTCGCGATCGACGCGCGAAACGTGTTCTCGCGCGAGGTCGGGATGCTGCTGGCGGCGGTCGTCGCGATCGCGTTCGTGGTGTTCCTCGTCTACCGCCGTCGCCGCCGGGTGTTCGATCTGCTCGCGACGTATCTCGCCGCGCAGGGGATCGAGGTCGGCCAGGCGATGACGATGGAGGAAGCGCTCCGCGAGCTCCGCACGCAACATCCGGACGCCGCGGAGGAGCTGGCGCCGCTGATTGGACTGTACGAGGAGGAGTCGTTCTCTCCGAGACGCGATAAGCAGCGGGCGCGCGAGTTGCGGAGAAGGCTCGCGGAACTGAGGACGTAGGGCGCGGCTTCAGCCCGCCTCCCCCCGGTGTGGGCGGGCTGAAGCCACGCCCTACGTTCACTTCACCGTCGGCAATCTCCGGGGCGCGCGCATGAGCGCCGCCATCTCCCTCACCGCACTCTCCATTCCCACCAGCGCCGCGCGCGAGATGATCGAGTGGCCGATGTTCAGCTCTTCGATCTCCGGGATGGTCGCGATCGCGTCGATGTTCCGGTAGGTGAGTCCGTGGCCGGCGAGGACGACCAGGCCGAGCTTCTTCGCGGCTCGCGCGGCGGTGGCGATCTTTTCGAGCTCCGCGCTCGAGTTGCCCTGCTTCCACGCATCCGAGAATTTGCCAGTGTTGATCTCGATCTTCGGGGCGCGCAGCTTGTGGCACTGGCGGATCTGCTCGAGGTCGGGATCGACGAAGATCGAGACGTCGATGCGCGCGTCGAGGAGCTGCTGCACGACCTTCTCGACGTTCCCCGAGTGCAGCACGACGTCGAGGCCTCCCTCGGTCGTGACCTCGTCGCGGCGCTCGGGGACGAGCGTCACCTGGTGCGGCTTGATCGTCTGCGCGATGCGCACCATCTCCGTCGTCGCGGCCATCTCGATGTTGAGGTGTGTGGTGACGGTGCGGCGCAGGAGCTCGACGTCGCGGTCCTGGATGTGGCGCCGGTCGCCGCGCAGGTGCACGGTGATGCCCTGCGCGCCGGCGAGCTCGCAGAGCACCGCCGCGGCGACCGGATCCGGCTCGTCGGTCTTGCGCGCTTCGCGGATCGTGGCGATGTGATCGATGTTGACTGCCAGACGCATGAGTTAAGGTTAGCAGGGTGCAACCGCGTCATAGATCCATTGTCATAGCGATCGTCGTGATTGTGGCGCTCGACGTCTTCGGACGCTCGATCGCGGACGTGCTCGCGCGCTATGGACCCTCTGCGCGGGCGCGGCTCGCGCCGCACTTCCAACGCGCGGGCGTTGCGTATCCGCCGAGGGAGATCGCGATTCTCGCGTTCAAGGACGAGGAGCGCGTCGCGATCTGGGCGCGCGGCGCAAACGGCCGCTGGCACTTCATCCGCCGCTATCCGATTCTCGCGGCGAGCGGACACGCGGGACCGAAGTTGCGGCAAGGCGATCTGCAGGTGCCGGAGGGCATCTATCGCATCGCGCATCTGAACCCGAACAGCAGTTACCACCTCTCGATGAAGGTGAGCTATCCGAACGACTTCGATCGCCGCATGGCTGCGCGCGACCGGCGCACGCGTCTGGGCGGCGACATCTTCATCCACGGCCGGGACGTGTCGATCGGCTGCATCGCCATCGGCGACCGCGCGATCGAGGAGCTTTTCACGCTGGTCGCGCAGACGGGCCATGGCAAGGTGAAGGTGATCATCGCGCCGAACGATCTGCGCGACGAAGGGGCGATCCTTCACGAAGACGCGCCGCGGTGGGCCGGTGCTCTGTACCGCGAGCTGCAGGCGGCGCTGGCGGATTTTCCGCTGCGCATGGAGCGTTGACGGCGACCGCGATGCTCTACCGCTTCGATAACGTAGAAAAAAGCTACGGCCCGCACGACGTCCTCAAGGGCGTGACCTGGCAGCACAACCCCGGCGAGCACGTCGGCCTGGTCGGCCGCAACGGCGCCGGGAAGACGACGCTCTTCCGTCTCCTCCTCAAGCAGGAAGAGCCCGATCACGGGCAGATCATCCGCGCCTCCGGCATGACCATCGGCCACGTCGGCCAGCATCTCGACGCCGAGCGAGGGATGTCGCTCTTCGATTTCGTCGAGACGGCGTTCGCGGACGTGCTGAGGATGGATCGCCGCATGCGCGCGATCGAGCACGATCTCGCGGACACGTCGAAGAGCGAGGCCGAGCACGCGAAGCTCCTCGAGAAGTACTCCGAGCTGCAACACGACTACGAGCACGCGGACGGCTACACGCTCCACGCGCTGGTCGAGCGCGTGCTGACCGGAGTCGGCTTCAACGACAAGAACGAGTGGCCGCGTCCGATCCACGAGTTCAGCGGCGGCCAGCAGAACCGGGCCATGCTCGCGCGCGTGCTGCTGACGAAGGTCGATCTGCTCCTGCTGGACGAGCCGACGAACCACCTCGATCTCAAGGGCATCGAGTTTCTCGAGGAGTTCCTGCAGGAGTTCAAGGGCAGCTATCTGCTGATCTCGCACGACCGAACGTTCCTCAACCGCACGGTGTCGAAGATCGTCGAGCTCGCGCACGGGAAGCTGGTCGAGTATCCCGGCAATTACGAAAAGTTTCTCCAGCTCCGCGCCGAGCGGATGGAGAAGATGGCGAAGGACTACGAACGGCAGCAGGAGTACATCGCCGAGACGCAGGACTTCATCCGCCGCAACCTCGCCGGGCAGAAGACGAAGCAGGCGAAGTCGCGCCGGAAGATGCTCGACAAGCTGGACGAGTTCGAGCGTCCGGAGACGGACGAGACGCTGGCGAAGTTCAATCTCGACGCCGGTGGCCGCTCGAGCGCCGTTGCGATGACGATCGACCACGTGAGCGTGGGCTACGGCGAGAAGCGCGTGGTCGAGAATTTCTCGCTGCAGATCCGCCGCGGCGAGCGCTACGCGATCATGGGTCCGAACGGCTCGGGGAAGTCGACTCTGCTCAAGACGCTCGCGTCACGCATCCCCGCGTTGGATGGCGCGGTGACATACGGCCACGCAGTGCAAGTTGGCTACTACGACCAGACCCTCGGCGATCTGAAGCCGACCGGCAGCGTCATCGATGAGGTGTGGGATCTCGACACGACTCAGACCGAGGAGGAGGTGCGGTCTTATCTCGCACGGTTCTCGTTTTTCGGCGAGGACGTGTTCAAGAAGACCCGCGACCTCTCGGGCGGCGAGAAGGGACGGCTCGCGCTCGCGAAGATCATGCACCAGGGCGGGAACGTGATGCTGCTCGACGAGCCGACGAATCACCTCGACGTCTACACGCGCGAGGCGCTTGAGGAAGCGCTCGAGAACTTCACCGGCGCGCTGATCGTCGTCTCGCACGACCGCTACTTCATCGACCGCGTCGCGGAGAACATCATCCTCGTCGAGGATGGCGCGGCCGAGGTGTATGCGGGGAATTACTCGGATCTCGTGGAGCGGTTCAACGCGGGAAACGCGGCGCCGGTGAAAGTAGTCCTCGCAAAACCGCAGCCCATTCTGCCTACGCCTTCGAAACCCATCTCGACCATCGATCGAACGGAACAGAAGCAGCGCGCGAAGCGCATCAAGAAAATCGACGACGAGATCGCCGCGCTCGAGGCGCGCATCGCGTCGGCCGAGGGCGAGCGCGAGCGGAACGAGCTTCTGCTTTGTTCGCAGGAAGTGTTCCGTGACGGCGAGCGCGTGAAGAAGATCCAGCAGCAGCAGTCCGATCTCAAGGCGATGATCGACCTGCTGTCCGGCAAGTGGGAAACGCTGGTGCGGGAGAAGGAAGAGCTGGAGAGCGTGGTCGTTTAAGATCGCGCGCATGCAACAGGCCGCGATCATCGCCATCGGCTCCGAAATGCTCGGGCCGACTCGCGTCGACACCAACTCTCTGAAGATCACCAGCGCGCTCGAGACCTACGGCGTCCCGGTCGCGCGCAAGTCCGTCGTCGGCGATCTGCTCGCGGACCTGGTCGCAGAGATCCGCTACGCGTTCGACCGCGTCGATCTGCTCATCGTCACCGGCGGTCTCGGGCCGACGGAGGACGACCTGACGCGCGAGGCGCTCGGAGAGGCGTTCGGGCTGACGATGGAAGTCGACCAGTCGATCGTCGACTGGATCGAGGCGCGCTTCGCGGAGCGCGGCTGGAAGATGCCGGAGGTCAACAAGCGCCAGGCGAACGTGTTCGTCGGACAGACGACGCTGCGCAACCAGCGCGGCACCGCGCCGGGGTTCCACATCGAGACCGGCGGCAAGCACGTCTGGGTTTTTCCCGGCGTGCCGCATGAGCTGGAGTGGATGCTGGCGACGTACTTCACGCCGTGGCTGGAGAGCAGTGGCGGACGCGCGCGCATCCGGCGCGTGCTGAAGATCGCGGGGATGACCGAGTCGGGTGTCGAGGAGAAGCTGAAGCCTTATTACGAACGCCATCCCGGCGAGCTCGTGACGATCCTCGCGTCCGGCGGGCAGATCGAGATTCACCTGAGCTCCGACGCGCAGTCGTTCATCGACACGCGCGAGGCCGAGCTGCGGGAGATCTTCGGCGCGCGGCTGTTCGGTGTGGACGACGACACGATGGAGAGCGTCGTCGGCGCTTTGCTGCTCGCGCGCGGCGAGACCGTCTCCACCGCCGAGTCGTGCACCGGCGGACTCCTCGGATCGCGCATCACCGACGTTCCCGGCAGCTCCGCCTGGTTCCTGGGCGGCGTCGTCACCTACACCGGCGCCGCGAAGATCGACCTCGCCGGCGTCGATCCCGCGCTGATCCGCGAGCACGGGGAAGTGTCCGAGCCGGTGGCGATCGCGCTCGCCCGCGGGGCGCGCGCGCGATTTGGAACCACGTGGGGCGTCGCCATCACCGGCATCGCCGGCCCCACCGGCGGAACGCCGGAGAAACCCGTCGGCACCGTGCACATCGCCGTCGCCGGCCCTAACGGCGAGCAGCACCGCAAGCTCCTCTGGCCCGCACCGCGCCCGATGGTGAAGTGGTTCTCGACTCAGGCGGCGCTGGATCTGCTCAGGCGCACGATGTTGACGAATACACACAAGTAGCCCACATTGTGTGTATGAAGCGCACAAACGTAGTTCTGGACGAGGAACTGCTGGAGCGGGCCAGGCGAGCTCTCGGCGAGAAAACGTACTCCGGTGCGATCACGAAGGCGCTCGAGAAGGTCGTGCGGCAGGAGAAGTTCTGGGAGGCGTACCGCAAATTCGAAGAGCTCGCGCACGGCGAGGGTGTGTTCCATCCGGACTACATCAAGGAAAAGACGCGCAACTCCCTGCAGCGACCGACGAAGCGAGTCTCCGCACACGAAGCGCGTGCGCCCAAGGGTCGAGGGAAGCAGCGTGGTTCTCGTTGATTCGAGCGTGTGGGTACGGGTCGAGCACGAGCGGGTCGATCTCGCGGAACTGGTCCCTAATGAACCGATCGCGACCTGTCCGATCGTTATCATGGAATTGCTGCGCGGAACACGGAGTGCAAAGAAATACGAAACCACTCGCGACATGCTCATGGCCGTCGAGCTCCTCGACGATCCGACGCCACTCATTCGTTTCGAAGAGGCAGCGCGGATCTACCTTCGGTGCCGCGACGCTGGCGTTACACCGTCTGCGGTCGATTGTCTCGTCGCTGCCTGCGCGATTGCGCACGGCATCCCGCTCGTGCACGACGACACCGACTTCGATCACATCTCCCGAGTCGTGACGCGCCTGCAGCTCTTCACCCGTTCCTGAGCCGCAGCACGTTCGAGATCACGTCGTTGTAGAGCACGACGATCATCAGCGTCGCCAGCACGGCGAAGCCGGCCTGCTGGATCCTCTCCTTCACGCGCAGCGACAGGTCGCGGCGGGCGATGCCTTCGATCAGCAGAATCATGATGTGGCCGCCGTCGAGGACAGGAATCGGGAGGAGGTTCATGATCCCGAGCTGCAGCGAGATCATCGCCATCAGGCCGACGGTCGACATCCAGCCGCGCTTGAGCATTTCGCCGGAGATGCGCGCGATGTTGATCGGGCCGCTCAGCTCCTTGACGCTGCCCTCGGAGCGGAACAGGCGGCCGATGGCGGCGAACGCGTATCGCAGCATCCGCCAGTTTTCCTTCACGCTGTATTGCAGCGCGGGGATGAACGAGAGCTTGAAGATTTTCGTCGGCGGGACGATGCCGCGGTAGACGTTGTCCGGATCGCTGTCGACGGGAACGACCACGCTCACCTTCGCGCCGCCGCGCAGCACTTCCAGCGTGACCGGTTTGTTCTTCGCGGCGTTCGCGGCGACCCCGTACTGCGTCATCTCGCGTATCGGCTTGCCGTTGACCGAGACGATGCGATCGCCCGCGCGGACGCCGGCGCGTGCGGCGACGGAGTTCGGCTCGACGCGTCCGACCACCGGCTCGATGACGTACGTCACGCCCGCGCGTCCGATCGGTCCGAAGTCGCCTTCCTCGCGCTCCGGCGTCAGCATCGTCGCGTTCTGCTTCCCGTCGCGCTCGTACACGACGCGCAACGGCGTGCCCGCGTTCATCGAGACGATCATCCGGACATCGTCGAAGTCGTCGATCGCTTCGCCGTTGATCGAGACGATCCGGTCCCCGGTCTTCAGACCCGCTTTCTCCGCCGGTTTGTTGGCCAGGACCTCGCCGACGATCGGCTGCGTCACGAGCTCCTCGGTGCCGACCATCGCCAGCGCGGCCATGAACGCGATCGCAATCACGACGTTCATGAAAGGGCCGGCGACGAGAATCAGGAAGCGCTGCCACTTCGGTTTCGAAAGGAACTCGTCGGGATTCGCCGCGACGTTCTCCTCGGGATTGTCACCGGCCATGCGCACGTATCCACCGAGCGGGACCAGCGAGACGCGGTAATCGGTGTCGCCCTTGCGGAACCCGAACAGGCGCTTGCCGAAGCCGAACGAGAAGACGAGCACCTTCACGCGAAAGAGCTTCGCGAACATGAAGTGCCCAGACTCGTGGGCAAAGATGAGAAAGCCGAGGACGAGGACGAAGCCGAGCAGGCTCGTAGCGAAGTTTTGGGCCATAAGGGTCAGCGCCTGACTGCAACACCGATTCCGCGGGCTTCGTTCCGGGCCCAGGCATCCCAGTGCAGCGCGTCCTCCACCGAGGAGATCGGGCTGACGTCCGCCGAGTGCCGGTCGAGCACGCGTTTGACCATGTCTACGATTGCCGTGAACGGAAGTTCTCCGGCCAGGAAACGCTCCACCGCGATCTCGTTCGCCGCATTCAGCACCGCGGGCATCGAGCCGCCCTGCCGGCAGGCGTGATACGCGAGCTCGACCGCTGGGAAGCGATGTACGTCGACGGGGAGGAAATCGAGGGAGCGCATCTTCGCCAGGTCCAGCCGGGCGAACGGCGCCGCCACCCGCTCCGGATAGAGCAGCGCGTATTGAATCGGGAACTTCATGTCCGTCGTCGAGAGCTGCGCGATGATCGAGCCGTCCACGTACTCGACCATCGAATGCACGATCGACTGCGGGTGAATGACGATGTCGATCTGGTCCGCGGGCATCGCGAACAGATGATGGGCCTCGATGACTTCGAGCCCCTTGTTCATCATCGTCGCGGAGTCGATGGAGATCTTGTTGCCCATCCGCCACGTCGGATGCGCGAGCGCGGCCTCGATGGTGATGTCGTCGAAGGTGGCGAGGTCGCGATGAAGGAACGGCCCGCCCGAAGCGGTGAGGATGATCCGCTGGACCTCGGTGTGCGCTCCGCAACGGATGGCCTGATGCACCGCGTTGTGCTCGGAGTCGACGGGGAGAATCTCTCCGTCATGCTCGCTCGCGGCGCGCGTCATCACGTCGCCCGCGGCGACGAGCACTTCCTTGTTCGCGATGCCGACGCGCTTCCCCTTGCGCAGCGCCGCGTACACGGCGGGGATGCCGGCCGCGCCGACGATCGCCGCGATGACCACGTTGCACGAAGGCATCGTCGCGACGGCGCACGTACCTTCGATTCCGGGGATGACTTCGAGTCCGGGGAAGAGGCCGCGCAGATGCGCCGCGTCGGTTTCGCTTCGCACGGAAACGAGCTCGGGACGATAGCGCTCGATCTGCTCGGCGAGCAGCTCGACGTTGCCGCCCGCCGCGAGTCCGACCACGCGCAGTTCTTCGGGAAAAGAGTCGACGACCGCCAGAGTGTTGCGGCCGACTGAGCCCGTACTGCCAAGGATGGATATGTTTTTCATGGTGGCAAGGTCAAAGAGAAAAGGTGAAAGGTAAAAGTGGCTTCGCCTGCTTTGACCTTTTACCTTTTGCCTTTCACCTTATCCCGACATGATGTTCAGCGACCGGAACCCGTGCACCATGAGCGTCCAGTAGCAATAGAGAATCGGTGCGGTGAAGAGGATCGAGTCGAACCGGTCGAGGAAGCCGCCGTGTCCGGGCAGCAGCGTACCGGAGTCCTTCACCGCCGCGGAACGTTTCCACATCGACTCGGCGAGGTCGCCGACGACGCCGGCGATCGAGAGGATCACGCCGGCGATGATCGCGTGATGCAGCGGGAAGTTCGGGAAGAACGTGAAGTGGATGACGATCGCGGTGATGATCGAGACGGCCATTCCGCCGAAGAGTCCCTCCACCGTCTTTTTCGGACTGATCACCGGCGAGAGCTTGTGCTTCCCGAATTTCTTGCCGACGTAGTAAGCGCCCGAATCGCCGAGCCAAACGACCAGCAGCAGGAAGAAGATCAACTTCCACCCATCTTCGGGAAAGTCATGGCGCAGGCGGATGAGCGAGCCGCTGAGGAGACCGACGTAGGTCGTCGCCAGCACGGCCACCGCGCTCGAGGGCAACGATTCTTCGATCGGCTTCTTCGTGAAGACGTATGAGGCCGGGATCACCAGCAGCGCGGCGAACATCCCCAGCTCGACCGACAGGTCTTCGAGCACGAACGCGCCCATGATGATCAGCATCACCACGACGCACAGTACGAGTGGGATGTGGTAGCCCTTCGCCTTGCCGAGGTTGATGAACTCCAGCATCGCCATCACGGCAACCAAAGCGATCACGGCGTTGAAGACGTACTCGTGACCCCAGCCGATCAGCCAGATGACGAACGGCGCGGCGATGAAAGCGGTGATTTCGCGGGTGAAGCGCATCAGGAGGATGCCGCCGAGTCATCCGCTTCGATGAACATCTCCGCGTCCGGCGGCTCGACGCCCCCGTAGCGGCGTTCTCGCGACTGGAAGTCAATGATGGCCTCGAAGAGATGGCGGCGGCGGAAATCCGGCCACAGCACCTTCGTCACGTAGATCTCCGCGTAGGCAATCTGCCAGAGGAGGAAGTTCGACACTCGCAGCTCGCCGCTGGTGCGGATCAGGAGGTCGGGGTCCTCGACGTTCGCGGTATAGAGGTGATCGGCGAAAAACGCCTCGTCGATGACCGCGTCTGTCATCTCCTTCTCGCGCAGCGTGGCCATGACGCGGTTGCACGTGTCGACGATCTCCGCGCGGCCGCCGTAGTTCAGCGCGATCTGAAAGAGCAGGCCCGTGTTCTCTGCGGTTTTCTCCTGCGCGTAACGCAGCTCGCGCTGCACGCTGGGATCGAGTCCGTCCACGCGGCCGATGGGCGCGAAGCGGATGTTGTTCTCCATCAGCGTCTGCAGCTCCTTCCGGAGGTACTCCTTGAGGAGCATCATCAGCGTGGCGACCTCGTAGCGCGGCCGCTTCCAGTTTTCGACGGAGAACGCGTAGAGGGTGATGACGGGAAGCTCCAGGCGCGCGGCCGTCTCGACGATCTCGCGGACCGAGGCGATGCCGGAGCGGTGGCCTTCGACGCGGGGGAGGCTGCGCGCGCGCGCCCAGCGGCCGTTGCCATCCATGATCACCGCGATGTGCCGCGGGAGCCGCTTGAGGTCGATCTTGTCGAGGAGCGTCTCCTCGATCGACCCCGGCTCGCAGAGCTTGCGAACGTCGATCATTTTGGCCGGGATGTTAGTACCGGATCTCCCGCAACACCAGCCCCTTGGCCGGCGCCGTCCAGCGCGCCTCGTGCCACATTCCGTCGCGCGCGAGCTTGCCGCGCCCGATCTCGATGAGCGAGCCGGCGATGCGGCGGACCATGTAGCGGAGGAAGCCGTCCGCGGTGACGACGATGCGGACGGCGTCGCCCTCGCGCTGAACCGTAATCGATTCGATGCTCCGCGTCGTCGAGGAAACTTCCGGATCGGCGACGGTGAAGAGAGCGAAGTCGTGTGTGCCGACGAGCTCCTGCGCCGCTTCGTGCATGGCGCGGTCGTCGAGCACCTTCGCAACATGCGCATGCGTCTCCGCCGAGAACACGTCCGCAACCTCGGCGTTCCAGATGCGGTACTCGTACGTCTTCGCCTTCGCCGAGAAGCGTGCGTGAAAATCGTCCGCGACGCTCTCGGCGCTCGTCACGCGGATGTCGGCCGGGAGGAGTTGATTGAGGCCGAGGACCAGTCCGCGCGGGGGGATCTCGAACGGCGCGTCGAAGTGCGCGCGCTGCGCGGCCGCGTGAACGCCGGCATCAGTGCGACCTGCGCCGTGAATGCGCACGTCCTGCCCGAAGATCTTCGCCAGCGCCTCCTCGATCACCTGCTGCACCGCGACGGCATTGGTCTGCGTTTGCCAGCCGCCGTAGCGGGTGCCGAGGTACTGAAGCGTGAGTAGCACGCGCATGTGACTTCGCGCGTTATCTCATGTCGCGCGCGATGATCTGGTCCCGCGCGAAGCCGCTCGTGTTCGAGACCTGATCGACCACGCCGATGGAGATCTTGTTCAGGCCCTTCTCCATCAGCAGTTCGAGCGTGTATGTGTAGAACTTTCCGCTCAGCTCCTTGAACTGCGCCGCCGGAACGCGCACCTGGTGCGACTTGCGGGCGACGTCGGACATGTCGTTGTCCTTGTTCGCCACGACCACATAGAGATCGAAGCCGCCCACGTATTCGGCGTCGCCCTGCGGCAGGAGCGTGAGCGCCTGCATCGGAATCTGGATGTCGACCGGCACGTGGTAGTAGCCGTCTTCCGTCGGCAGCGGAGTGCCGATGCGCGTGAGGATACCGAGCTCGTTGTCCTTGACGCGGTAGAGCAGGCTCGCGACCACGCGATCGCTCATCTCCGCGTACACCGACTTCTCGACGAACGTCTGGCGATTGCGGACGCGGTAATCCTTGTTCTTCATCCGCACCTGCAGGTAGCGCTGGCGGTCGACGCGCTCCGTGCCGGCGCGGTATCCGAGCGAGTAGTAGGACTCGAGATCCTGCTGGATCTTGTCGAAGGCGAGCTTGAAGTTGTTCGTCTGCACCGAGGCCAGGCCGCCCGTCATCTGGGCCATGAGCTGCATCGACTCCGTCGTATTCGACGACGCCGCCTGCGACACCTGCGTCGAGATCGGCTGTGCGTGTTCGGCGGACATCTCCGTGCCGCCGGTGAGACCGGCCGCATGAACGGTGTACATGGTGATGTTGTTCGCGTTCGCGGTCTTGGCGACGGACTGGATGAGATTCGTTCCGTCGAAGCTCATGCCCTCGAGCATCGTCGATCCCGAGCCGGTCCAGCCCTTCTCGCGCGCGACGTCTTCGATGAAATAGAACATCTCGCGGCCCGGCTGCATCGGGAAGCCCTCGCTGGTGAGGACGAGGATCTTCTTTCCCTCGACGCCGGCCAGCGTCGTCATGAGCGCGTTGAGCGAGGAGACGCCTTGCCGCAGATCGTGCTCGACCGACGACGCGTACTGGCGCGCGGTGGCGAGTGCGTCGTTGTAAGAAGAGGCCTCGCGGATGCGGTCCTCGGTCGACTTGCGCTCGCTGCGGTTGGCGATGCCGAGGCCGGACTCCTTCTGCAGCCCGTCGAGCATCGAGGTGATCTGGGCGATGTCGCGCGTGAACGGCACGCGCACTTTCATGCTCCGGTTGTACGTGGCGATCATCGCCTCGTCGCCCGGCCGCATGGCCTCGCGCACGAAATCCTTCATCTGCTGGAAGACGCGGTTGCGGTTGAAAGGGGAGAGCGAAAGGTTGTCGACGTAGAAGATGATCCGCCGCTTCATGTTCTCGGCCACTTCTTTCTTCGTGGCTTCGGGAACGACCGGGGCTTCGGCGGGAGCTTCACCGACGACGCTCTTCGCGACGCTTCCCTGGACCTCGTAGAAGTTCGTGATCGGCTTCGGGACGCTGTTCTCGAGGATCGTGAAGTCGTCGGCAGTGAGGTTGGGGACGAAGTTGCCGCGCTTGTCGGTGACGATGACGTCGACGTTGATGATCCGAACGTCGATGTTCTCGACCAGCCGCGGGCTCTCGGGCTCCTGGTTCTTTTTCTGGGCGAACAGCGGCGCGGCGAGGACGACCGCCGCGATGAGTGCGAGGATACGTTTCAACCTTGACCTCCGGGGAGTCTCACAGTCTCACAGTCGCATAGGAAGTCTGTGAGACTGTGAGCCTATGAGACTCTGAGACCCGTCATTTTGACGATCGTGGTCCGATTCACGTTACGCGCGAGAGCAGTGGCCCACGTCGTGCGAGAATACAGAACCGTCGGAGGCAAACCGGAGCGCCGGTGGAAAACTTCCGGAGGACATGTGAAGCAGGACGGGTTGAACTTCTCGAAGATGGCCGGGGGCGGAAACGACTTCGTGGTCATCGATAACCGGACCGCGAAGCTCACCGACGTCGGCGAGCTGACGCGGCGGATCTGCACCCGCGCGCTCTCGGTCGGCGCCGACGGGCTCATCCTCATCGAGGGCTCGGCGCGGGCGACGTTCCGGATGCGCTATTACAACGCCGACGGCGGATTGGCGGCGTTCTGCGGGAACGGCACCCGCTGTGCGGCGCGGTTCGCGTTTCTGAACGTGATCGCCGGGCGGAAGATGACGATCGAGACGGACGCCGGGATCGTCGGCGCGGAGATCGGCGACGGCGGACTGGTGACGATCTCGATGCCGGCGCCGCACTCGTTCCGGGCGCAACGGCCGCTGGCGATCGGCGATCAGACCGTACGCGGCAGTTTCATGATGGTCGGCGTGCCGCATTACGTCACGTTTCTTCGCGGGGATCTCTGGTCGCAGAACATCATGCCGCTGGGGATCGCGATCCGCCGGCATCGCGATCTGGAGCCGGACGGCGGGGCGAACGCGAACTTCGTGGTGGTGCGCGACGAGCATTCGATCGAGGTGCGGACGTACGAGCGCGGCGTAGAGAACGAGACGCTCGCCTGCGGCTCGGGTGTCGTCGCCTCGGCGGTGACGAGCGCGATGTTCGGCAAGGTGCAGTCGCCGGTGTCGGTGTTGACGAGAAGCGGGATCACGCTCGAGGTGTCGTTCACTCTGCAGGACGGCTACGCTGACGACGTGCGGCTGAAGGGTGACGCGCGGCTGATTTATCGCGCTACCATCACGCCCGAGACGCTCGAGGGGTTCGATCCGGAGTTCGTACGGGATCCGGCCGCGAGCGTCACGGTCGCCTGAATTGGAGAACCTTCGTTGGATTGCCGCCGCGGCGCTGTCGGCGTACGCGTGCCATTTCGCCGTCCATCACACGACGCCGATCGACCACGCGCTGCCGCTGCTCGCGCTGGCGGTGACGTTCCTCGCCTGGCTTTCGTATCCCGCGGTGATGCTGGGCGTGCCGCTGTTGATCGTCGCGGAGATCGTGATCGCGGATGAGCCGATGCGGCTGCTCGCGTTCGGAGCGATTCTCGCGGCGTGCTGCGCGATCACGATCGGAGCGCCGGCTTCCAGCCGGCCGGTCCGCCGGCATCCTGCCGGCACTGCGATGTTCGCGATCGTCGCGATCGTGCTCCTCCGCTGGATCCCTCTCGATCGCGTGCTCCTCGGCCGCGAGATCTTTCTCATCGCCATCGCCGTCGCCACCGTCTTCGTCCTCGGACGCACGCCCTTCGCCGTCGCCGTCGCGGTGCTCGCTGCGCTCGTCACCCCTGCGGTCCCGCTGCGCACACTCGCGTTTCCTTTGGCCGTGCTTCTCGTGGCCTCGGCTGCGCGCACGTTCGGACTCCCCGCGTTCCGACTCACGTGGCCGTCGACGATCGTTCTCTCGTTCGTGATTCTGTTCTTCTCCTGGAGCGGCATCGTCGCGCGCGCGTTCCCGTACTTTCTGCGCGAAGCGAAGCCGCCGGCAAAGCGAACGCAGATCGATGCGATCGCACCGAACAGAAGTGCGACCTATGACGTCCCGGACGGCGCGAAAAGCATCATCGTCTCCGGCGCCAACGTCGCGCATCTCCGCCGCGGCGCGCTCCTCGGGAAGATCATCGTCAGTCAACAGTCGGCAGTTGGCAGTCGACAGGAGGCCCCCACTCCTGCCAACTGCCAACTGCCAACTGCCAACTGTATCGACGTCCGTATCGGCGACGCCGCGGATTGGGGCTACCTCCGCCGCGAGCATTGGTACCGCGCTCACAATCCGCTGCCGCGCGACGCCGCGGGAACGGTCCGCGAGTACGGCTATGCCGCGTGGATCGACGGCGCGGGCCGCGTTTCGCTGCCGCGCGGCGCGCGCAGGATTCGCGTCACCGCCGATGCCACGCTTCCCGCCGACGCATCGCTGCAGGTCGAAGGGTTCGAGTGATCGCCGCGACCGTCCTCGCGTTGCTCGTGTTGCCGCTGGTCGCACTGCGCGGCCGGACGCTGTTCCGCTACTTCGCCGTCGACGCCGGGACGTGGCTCTTCGCCTGGCTGCTCTGGCGACGCATCCCGGTGCCGCCGACTCACGTTTACCTCGCCTGCGTCGCGGTCACCGTCATCAAGCTCGCGACGTTTTCGCTTTTCCTCGCGCTCGGGAAACAGGTCCGCTGGTCCGCGAACCGCGCCGCGTTGATCGCCGCGATCGTCTACGCACTCACGATCCCGGCGATGCTCCGCGCGCCGATCGACGGCGACGAGCCGTATTACCTCCTCGTCACCGACTCCGTCGTGCGCGATTTCGATCTCGACCTCGCGAATCAGTACCGCACGCGCGTCGGAACGCAGTGGCGCCGCGACGATCTCGTCCCGCTTTTCGGCGATCCGGTGGGAAAGCATGGCGAGCAGTATTCGCGTCACGAACCCTTCCTCGCGCTGCTGATGGTCCCGGGCTATCTCCTCGGCGGCTTGTACGGCGCCGTCGCAACGATCGCGTTGTTCGGCGTGCTGCTCGTGCGCTCGACGGTGCGCTGGATGGAGGATGAAGGCATCGCCGAAAACGCGATCCGCGGCGTCTTCCCGTTCTTCGCGCTCGCGCCGCCAGTGCTTTTCTACGCGACGCGCATCTGGCCCGAGGTGCCGGCGGCGTTCTTCTTCGTCGAGGCGTTGCGCGGCGTGCGCGAGTATCGCGTGAAGCGGTGGATTCCCGCTGTACTCGGGTTGGTTCTTTTGAAATTGAGATTCGTGCTCGTTGCGATCGGAATCGTTGCCAGTGCACGAAAGAAACTCGCCCTCGTCGTGCTCGTCGTCCCGTTGCTGGTCGTCTGGTTCATCACCGGCGACCCGACGAATGTCCACACGTGGCGCGAGCTCATTCCGCTTGCGCCGATGCAGTACGTCGTCGGCTTCTGCGGTTTGCTCGTCGACGGCATGAGCGGGCTGTTGTTCCAGGCGCCGTTCTATCTGTTCGTGATCGTCGCGCTCACGAGTTGGAAAACGACACCGCGAGGATTTCGCACGGGCATCCTCGCGTCGCTCCTCTACATTTTTTATCTGGCACCGCGCGGCGAGTGGTTCGGCGGGTGGGCGCCGCCGCTGCGCTATCTGGTCTTTCTGATGCCCGTGCTCGCGCTGGGGATCGCGTCGGTGTGGGACAAGCTTCCGCGCGTGACGATTGCGCTTGTCTCCGCCTGGACGATCGGGCTCCTCATCCACGGCGTCGCGTTTCCGTGGCGGCTCTTTCACGAATTCACCGGCGAGAACGCGATGGGGGAGTGGCTGTCGCTTCTGTACCACGCGGACTTCTCCCGTTTCTTCCCGAGCTTCATCCGCTTGAACGACGCGGCGTGGTGGGCACTCCTCGCGCTCGTGCTCTTTGGAGTGCGGAGGCAACGCCTCCGCTTTGAAATCCCGCTCCTCGCACTGGCAGTGGCAATCGGATTCCACTGTGCCCGACAACCCGGAAGAACCATCCACTTCGAAGACGCCCACGTCCTCCACGACGGCGGCAAGCTCTATCCCGATCACTACACGCTCATGCGTGCCACGTATCGCGGCGGCTGGGTCCTCGAGGCGAACGACTCGGTTTCTTTTCTCGCGCGCGAAGGCACGCACGAGCTCCACCTCATCACCGGCCTGGGCGCAACGTTCGAAGTCGCCGGTCGTGCGTATTCCGTTGGTTCGAACGAGCGCTATCAAACCGTGTTCGTCACGATCCCGAAGTCGGGACGCGTCACGCTGCGAGTGCTCAGCGGTGCCATCAACGCCGATCGCCTGGAGGCGCGATGATCGACGTTCTCGTCCTCGACCTGGACGGCGGTCCGATGCTCGAGGAATGCCTCGCCTCCATTCGCGCCCAGACCGTGCAGCCCGCGCGCGTCATCGTTTTCGACAACGGCTCGCGCACGCCGACGCCCAACGCCACCGCGCGCAGCGAAACGAACCTCGGCTTCGCCGGCGGCGCGAATGCGGCGCTGCGGCTTTCCACCGCGCCGTACGTCGCGCTCGTGAACAACGACGTCGTCCTCGACCCCGACTGGCTCGCGTACGTGCGCGACGCGCTCGATCGCGACGAGAAACTCGCCGCCGTGCAGACGATGATTCGCCGTCCGCTTGTTGAAGCCTATGAGTCCATCGACGGCGCGGGCATCGACATCAGCGACGGAACGTTCCGGCAGATCGGTCACGGCAAGCCGGTCGGCTCGCCGCTCTCGGTAGCGTGGGGTGTCTCGGCCACGGCCACGTTGTACCGCCGCTCCGCCCTCGGTGGACGGATGTTCGACGAGCGCCTCTTCGCCTACTACGAGGACGTGGAGCTCGCCGCGCGGTTGCGCGACGACGGCTGGCGCACCGCGGTCCTGCCGGTAGTGAAAGCGACGCATCGCGGCTCCGCAAGTGCGCACGCTCTTCGCGGTGATGCGCTTCGTCTTCGAACGCGGAATCGCTACCTCGTCGCACGCATGCATCCGGGTGTCGGCCGCATCCGTTCACTCCTGTGCGAAGATGCGCGGCTCGCATTGCGCGGACGCACTTCGCTCCGCGGGATCATCGAAGGTCTATGTTTTCGGTTGTAGTCCACACGCCAGACGTCGTCGGAGACCGCATGGCCGGTCCCGGCATTCGCGCGTGGCACCTCGCGCGCGAGCTGTCGAAGCATTTCGAAACGACGCTGATCGCGAAGGTGGAAGGCGTTGGGCGGGCTGAAGATCGTCCAACGCTCATCGAGCACGGCACGGACGCCGCGCGCGCCGCGATGCGCGACGCGAACGTCCTGATCGGCCAGCCCGCGCGCGGCTTCCGCAAGCGCCGCGCGTCGCAGCGCATCGTCTACGATCTCTTCGATCCCACGGTGCTCGAGCTGCGGGAGCTCTACGGCGGTATGCCGTCGCTGAGGCAACGCGTCCATCTCGGGGCCGAATGGTGGCGGTTGTCCGAGGCGCTCATGCGCGCGGATCTGCTCGTGTGTGCGGCTCCGAAACAACGCCAGTTTTACGAGAGCCTTCAAAGCGGCGACGCGCCGTGGATCGAAGTGCCGTTCGGCATCGACCTCGCCGACGTGAAGTCGTGTCCGAAGCCGCAGGACAACATCGTCGTGTGGGGCGGCGGTGTGTGGGAATGGCTCGATCCCGCGACGGCCATCGACGCGATCGTGCGCCTCAACCGGGACGGCATCCGCGCGAAGCTCCTCTTCATGGGCCGCTCGCGCCCGAACCGTGCGCTCGTTGATCGTCGTCGCGACAATCGCTTCGAGGCGCTCCTCGCGAACGGAGGCCCGCATGTGTCCGCCAATGACCAGTGGGTTCCCTACGGCGAACGACTCGCATGGCTGCGCTCCGGGAAAATCGCTATCATGCTGCACCGTCGCACGGCGGAAGCCGAGTATTCGATCCGCACGCGACTCTTTGACGCCATTGCTGCCGGAATCCCTGTCGTGGCCACCGCGGGTGGGTTCGCGGCAGAGCTGGTCGAGCGGGAAGGTCTCGGCATCGTCGTCGCGCCCGGGGATGTCGCGGGGGTGGCCGAGGCCATCCGCCGGCTTCTGATGAACGACGAAACCTATTCCAAATCCGTAGAAAGTCTCGAGCGCATCCGGCCTCGATATGCGTGGGAAGTCGTGACACGCCCGCTGGTTCGCGCGATCATGAAATGGCAAACGTAATGTTCGATGTCGAGCAGGCACCCGCCGTGCGGACTCGCGCCCACGCGCTGGACCTGTCCATCCTCATCGTCACCTGGAACAGCGAGCGCTGGATCGACCGCTGCCTGCAGTCCATCCCGGCCGCGTGCGAGGGCCTTGAGTACGAGGTCGTCGTGCACGACAACGCGTCCACCGACGACACGATCCAGCATCTCGGCAAGTCGACAGTCCTTCGCTCGACGACGAACGAGGGCTTCGCCGCCGGAACGAACCGCGCTTTCGACGAGTCGCGCGGGCGTTACGTGTTCCTGCTCAATCCCGACTGCGAGCTCGCGCCGCGCGCGTTGACGCTGCTGTTCGAGTTCCTCGAGTCGCATCCGCAGATCGCGGCCGCGGTGCCGCTGTTGATCGACCACGGCGGCGACTCGCAGCGCGAGTTCCAGCTCCGCCGCCTCCCGACCCTCGGCACGTTCGCGGCCGAGGTGTTCCTTCTCGACAAGCTCTTTCCGCGGAATCCCGCGACGGCGAGCTATCGCTATCGCGATCTCGATCTCACCAGGGCGCAGAAGATCGAGCAGCCCGCGGCCGCTGCGCTGCTTCTGCGACGTGAAATCGTCGACGAGATCGGGCCGCTCGACGAACAGTTCGCACCGGCGTGGTTCGAGGACGTCGACTACTGCCGCCGCCTCGCCGAGCATCGGAAAGAAGTGTGGGTCGTGCCGGGCGCGCAAGTCGTGCACTTCGGTGGCGCGAGCCTCGAGCACATGAACTTCGCGGGCTTTGTCGAGATCTGGAACCGGAACATGTGGCGCTATGCGCGCAAGTGGATGGGGCCCGGGCGGGCCGAGGCGTTGCGGTGGGGGATCGTGCTCGGGATGATGCTGCGCATTTCGGCGTGCCTCGTCGGCCTGCATCCGCGCGGAGTCGGGAGCCGCGAGGCGATGCGCGCATACGCGGGAGTGATGAAGAAAGCCTTCCATCGATGGGACAGCCCGGGCTGAGCTCGTCGAAGTCAGTCTCGATCGTCCTCGTGACGTGGAACAGCGCGCCTTATCTGCGCCGCTGTCTCGACGGCATCCTCCAGCAGACGTACCGCGATCGCGAGTTGATCGTCGTCGACAACGCGTCGAGCGACACGTCGGTGGAGCTCGTCGCGCCGCACGCGACGCGTGTGATCCGCAATGACGCGAACCGCGGCTTCAGCGCCGCGGTGAATCAGGGGCTGGCCGCTGCGACCGGCGAGTTTCTCCTGCTCCTGAATCCTGATTGCTACCTGCTGCCGGACTACGCCGAGCGGCTCGTCGCGGTTCTTGGGGATGACGTCGGCTCCGCGACGGGCCTGTTGATCCGCGCGCAAGGATGGGACATCGAGCCGACGAAGGAGATCGACTCGATGGGCATTCGCATGACGCGAACGGGAAGGCATCTGGACTTGAATCAAGGTGCTCCCGCCAACCGCCAACCGCCAACCGCCAACCCCTTCGAGGTTTTCGGTGTTAGCGGCGCCGCGGCGATGTTCCGTGTCTCGTTCCTGCGCGACATCGCGGTTGACGGGGAGGCGCTCGATGAGGACTTCTTCGCGTATCGCGAAGACGCGGACCTCGCGTGGCGCGGCCGTCTGCGCGGGTGGCGGGCCGTGTGTGAGCCGCGCGCGGTCGGCCATCACGTGCGCCGCGTGACACCCGCGGCTCGGCACAAGCTCCCGGCCGACATCAACATGCACTCGGTGAAGAACCGTTTTCTGCTGCGGATCAAAAACGAGGGGATGTATCTCGCGCTGCGCAACGCGCCGTTCGAGCTCGCGCGCGATCTCGTCGTGCTGCTCGCCGCGCTGACGGTCGAGCGCTCGTCGTTGCCGGCGTTCGCGTGGCTGTGGCGCAATCGCAAACGCGTGCTCGCGAAGCGGCGCGCGATTCAATCGCGGCGCACCGTGAGCGATCGCGAGCTCGCACAATGGTTCCGATGAAGATCGCCATCCTCGGCACGCGCGGCGTCCCGCCGAATTACGGCGGCTTCGAGACGTTCGCGGCGGAGCTGGCGACGCGGCTGGTCGCGCGGGGGCATGACGTCTCCGTTTACTGCCGGGAAGAGTTGGCGGTTGGCGGTTGGCGGTTGGCGGGAGACTGGTGCGGAGTTCATCGCATCGTCATTCCTTCCATCCGCCACAAGTACCTCGAGACCGTTTCCCACGCTTTCCTCTCCGCGGTCGACGCGCTTCGTCGCGATTTCGACGCGGTCCTGGTCTGCAACGCCGCGAACGCGTTCGTTCTCCCGCTTCTGCGCGCGGCACGCATTCCCGTCGCCATCAACGTCGATGGCATCGAGCGCAAGCGCCGCAAGTGGAACGTCCTCGGGCGCGCGGTGTACGCGATCGGCGAAACGTTTTCCGTCGCATTCGCGAATCGCGTGATCGCGGATGCCGAGGTCATCGCGGACTACTACCGCGCGAACTATGCGCTCGAGCCGGTCGTCATCCCGTACGGCGCCGAGTTTCCGGATGAAGAAGACTCCGACGTCCTGCAGCGGCTGCAACTGAAGCCTCGCGAGTACATCCTCTACGTGAGCCGCTTCGAGCCGGAGAACAATCCGCTCGAGGTGGTGAGGGCATACGCCGCCAACCGCCAACCGCCAACCGCCAACCTTCCGCTCGTCATGGTCGGGAAGGGCCTGTACGCGCAAAAACTCGTTCGCGACCTGCACGCCCACGCCAGCCCCACCATCCTCCTCCCCGGCGCCTTGTACGGCCGCGATTACCGCACCCTTCAGCGCAACGCCCTCCTCTACATCCAGGCCACGGAAGTCGGGGGGACGCACCCGGCGATGATCGAGGCCATGGGCTCCGGCGGCGCCGTCCTGGCCCATGACACGCCGGAAAATCGGGAAGTCGGAGGCGACGCCGTTGGTTACTTCCGACTCAGGCCGGAGGAGACTCTCTCGGGCATGATTTCGGAATGGCTCCGGAATCCCTTGAAACGAGAGGACTTCCGCGCGAAAGCCCGCCACCGGGCGGCCGAGAGGTACTCCTGGGAGCGCGTCACCGACGCGTACGAACAACTTCTCAGGTCTCTTTAGACGGAACGGGCTTCCGCTCCGTATATCGTTGCGGTAAAAGAACGTACAGATGCTGAAGCAGAAAGCGCGTGTGATTGCGAGGATCGTCTACGGGATCGATCTCGCCTTGACGTCTGTCGCGTTTTTCGCCGCGTTCTTCCTGCGCGACCTCTTCCTGCCGTGGGTCGACCCGTCGCACTTCCCGACCGGTCTTTTTCCCCTCGCCGACTACTTGAAGATCTACCCGCTCGTCCTGATCATCTGGTCGGTCCTGCTCTTCACCTACGACAGCTACCACTCGCACCGCACGATTCCTCTGACGCGTGAGGCGCTGACGACCATCCGCGTCGTCATGGTCGGCACCGCGATCCTCGCCACGCTCGCGTTCCTCATGCCCCTGCGGCAGCTCTCGCGCACCTGGTTCATGCTGTTCGCGGCACTCTGCGCGGTGCTGCTCGTCGCGGAAAAGATCCTCGTGCGCATCATGGCGCGCTGGGTGCGCTCGAAGGGTCTCAACTACCGAACGCTGTTGATCGTCGGCACCGGCCACCGCGCCACCGACATCGCCCGCATGGTCGCCGGCCACAAGTACTGGGGCTACAAGATCCTCGGCTTCGTCTCCGACGGCCACCGTCTCTCCAATGGCTGGGCGCGATACCGCGTCTTCGGCAATGTCCCCGACCTCAAGCGCATCCTCGAGACGCGCGAGATCGCCGAGCCGATCGACGAGATCGTCTTCGCGGTCACGCGCAAGAAGCTCGACGAGATGAAGCAGATCTTCCTCATGTGCGAGGAGCTCGGCATCCGCACCCGCGTCGCGATGAACTTCATCCAGAACCGCGTCGCGCGTCTGGAGATCGAAGAACTGGAGGGCGTGCCGTTCCTCACGTTCACGACCACGCCGTCGAACGAGGCCCACCTCGCGCTCAAGCGCACGCTCGACGTCGCGATCTCGCTGCTGGTCCTCGGACTGGCCATGCCGATCATCGGAATCGCCGCGCTGGCCATCAAACTGTCGTCGCCCGGCTCGGTGCTCTTCAAGCAGCGGCGCATGGGCCTCAACGGCCGCGAGTTCACGCTCTACAAGTTCCGCACGATGATCGAGGACGCGCACGCGCGCCGCGAGGAAGTCGCGCACCTCAACGAGATGCTGAACGGCCCCGCGTTCAAGGCGAAGGACGACCCGCGCGTGACGCCGGTCGGACGCTGGCTGCGCAGATTCTCTTTGGATGAGATCCCGCAGCTCTGGAACGTGCTGAAGGGCGACATGAGCCTCGTCGGTCCGCGTCCGCCGATCCCCGAGGAGGTCGCGTCGTATCACCGCTGGCATCGCAGGCGGTTGTCGATGAAGCCGGGCCTCACCTGCCTCTGGCAGATCAGCGGCCGCAATCAGATCCACGACTTCGACCACTGGATGAAGCTCGACCTGCAGTACATCGACAACTGGTCGCCGGGTCTGGATCTGAAGATCCTGCTGCGGACGATTCCCGCGGTGCTGTCGGGCAAGGGCGCGTCATAATCGCGCCTCATGAAGTTAGATCCCACCTCAACTGACTTCCGCGAAGCCGCCCACAAAGCCGTCGACTGGATCGCCGACTACATCGACCACATCGATTCCTATCCCGTGCTCTCGCGCATGCAGCCGGGCGACGTCGAGAAGCAATTCGCGTCGGCGGCGAGCGAATCGGGCAAGCCGTACGACGAGCTGTTCGCCGAGTTCCAGCAGAAGCTCCTCCCCGGCATCACGCATTGGAATCATCCGTCGTTCTTCGCGTACTTCAGCATCACCGGCTCGCAGGCCGGCGTCCTCGGCGAGTTGCTGACCGCCGCGATCAACGCGAACGGGATGTTGTGGAAGACCTCTCCGTCGCTGACGGAGTTGGAGACGCTGGCGCTGCGCTGGCTGCGCGACGCGATGGGATTGCCGTCGAACCTGTTCGGGATCATCAACGACACCGCGTCCATCAACGTTTTCCTCGCGCTTGCGGCGGCGCGCGAGGCGACTGGACTCGACATCCGCGGACAGGGGATGACGGGCCGCGATCTGCCGACGCTGCGTCTCTACTGCTCCGAGCACGCACACTCCTCCGTCGACAAAGGCGCGCTCGCCCTCGGATTCGGCGCACAGAACATCGTCAAGATCCCGAGCGACGAGAAGTTCGCGATGCGTGCGGATGCGTTGTCCGAGGCGATCGCGCGCGATCGTGCGGCGGGGATGTTGCCGTGCGTGATCGTGGCGACGACCGGGACGACGTCGACCGCAGCCGTCGATCCGGTGCGCGCGATCGGCGAGATCGCACAACGCGAGAACTGCTGGCTGCACGTCGACGCTGCCTACGCCGGTTCAGCGACGATCGTCCCGGAGTTTCGGTTCATCTGGGACGGTATCGAATACGCCGACTCGATCGTCACGAATCCGCACAAGTGGCTCTTCACGCCGATCGACTGCAGCGTGCTGTACACGCGGCGGCCGGACGTGCTGCGCGAGACGTTCTCGCTCGTGCCCGAGTATTTGAAGACGACCGACACCGCCGAGATCAACTACATGGACTACGGCATTCAGCTCGGACGCCGCTTCCGCGCGCTCAAACTCTGGCTGGTCCTTGAGCATTACGGCCTCGAGCATCTGCGCAACGTGATCCGCGATCACGTCGGCTTCGCCGAGCGTTTCGCGAACGAGCTCCGCAAACGCGACGGCGTGGAAGTGCTCTCGCAGTCGTTCAGCGTGGTGGTGTTCCGCCTCCGCACGGACGACGAGACGATGGCAGCGCTGGAGCGGATGAACGCGAGCGGCCAGTTGTTCGTCTCGCACACGAAGCTGCGCGGGCAGTATGCGATTCGCGTCGCGATCGGGAATGGGGCGACGGAATGGGGGCACGTGGAGAGGATTCTGGAATTGCTGTGGAGTGCGGAGGCAACGCCTCCGCTTTCCAACTGGAGTTGACCCGGTTTCGTGGACACCTGAACATTGGGGAGAGCCACGATGCCAAGAACACACAAACCGTATCCAGAAGAGTTCAAGAGAAAGTTGGTCGCGCTGGTTCGCGAAGGGCGGACGCCGG